>Ga0315543_1000066_pt1 | contig 126624 bp, 99 predicted proteins | sample SalMarSW160210MG_2_FD_203098 | JGI IMG/M metagenome (GOLD analysis project Ga0315543, IMG submission 203098) | Salt marsh sediment microbial communities from the Plum Island Ecosystem LTER, Massachusetts, United States - Salt Marsh Sediment SW1601-210 ...
TTTGTTCCATAACACAGGTCTCAGTCCAAGGCATAATTGACCTCCTTTCGGAGGCAATTATAAACTAACAACTGTTACCCATGTCCTTAGCATAATCTGTAACCCATCTTACCGGTTTGTACCAAAAGAAAGCCCCCAAATTTATTTGGGGGCTTAGCATTGAGAAAGTTAGGATGGGATCACTACCCCACCATAACTCTATGGTTCCTGTACGGTACATATAGGGTCACACGGGTCATTGCATTTGGCCCAATCATTAGCTAAAAGAGCAAAATCACAGAAATTGACATAGCAGTCACGGTTAAGGTCACCTTCAATTCCAAGGCCATACTTCAGTACATCTGCGCAGTTGTTAACTACCAAAGTTGAGTCGTAGGCAATCTGGAAGCCCAAAATGTTATAGTAAGCCCCATTTTGTCTCAACCTTAACTTATGAAATCCTGAAAGTAACATAACCTTAACGTCGTTGGTCCAGTAAATAGCATTGGCGTCAGTTTCCGGCGTTGTCATAGCACTATACTTTTGCTGTTCCATTTCGCCTAATTCGTCGCTTTTATCAACGTAGACTCCGATTTTGGCTGCGCCCCACCAGCAGTTAACGAGCGCCCTTACCGTGTAAAAAGCTTTGGTAGCTGTAGTAGCAATAAGGTCATATTCCATCCACTCGCCACTGTCGACATAAGACATATAACCGTCGGCAACCCAATCCTGGTCAACATAGTCCTTCAAGGGGCTATCCCCGGTAGCCCACATAGCATCAGGCCCGTCTTTGTCGTATTCGCCTCCGCGCAAGTTCGTTTCGTAATAAGCGTCGTAATCACCGCAAAGCAGATTTGTGCGATTGGAGGTGCCTGTCAATTTAATCACAGCCAAAGGCGTTTCTACCGGCCATTGACCTTTTACTGCTCTGCGTAACGCACCCGGTGATGCTATTGCTACAACGCAGGGGTCGTTCGCAGGAGTAGGTAAATAATAACCAGACATGCGCACTTTTCTTTTTACACTTGCGAGTTGGATACCGTTAATCCGGTTGCTGTAGCTTAGAACGGCGCAGTTGGGGTCGGTTAGGTATTCATTATTTTGGAGGTATTCGGCTTTCGGTCCATTGGCATCACGTGTATCGGTGCCGCCAATCCAGACATCGGTAAACTTAACGTAATTTTGGCCCTCGGCCCAGTTATTCTCGTCGCCTACCCCGGTCAGGTTGCTTGGTCCGTGAATGGTTCCCTTGCCATCTCGGATTGAAAAGCTTCCGGGCGCACTGGCCATAACATAAACGTCGAAGAGGCCTCCGTAGGCCCAGTTTCCCCACATAAACAGGTTAAGGTCAAACTGCCCGCCTTGTTTTGTGAAGCCGTCACCGAGTAAGTCGCCCGGCCCTCCTGAGAGGTATCTATGTACATTAGGGTCGGCAATGAAGACGGCCTTTGCGTAGGTTGCAGCGCTTCCGGGTACGCCGATATTCTCACATCTGGTTGATGGCATCAGTTCGCCTTCGCCCAGGTAATAGCCGTTCCAATGCTTAATGATAGCCCAATCCGGATTTCCAACAGGTCCTTTTCCAAAATAGCAGGGGTCGGATGCGCTGCCGTTTAAATCAATATTAATCACTTCATAAGCGACAGCGAGCTCAGGCGGACCACCATTCAGCCAGGGTTTCTCACAATTGGCATCGGTCGGTTCGATGCATCGCAACCAGTCATCAAACATTTTGGCAAGGTCCTCAAAATTCACATGACAATCGCCGTTGAAGTCGCCGGGCCAGACCCACCCGCAGTCTTGAAGCTGCTCGCAGCTTGTCGCCGATGGTGGTACTTCACAAGGGCCTGTTGCGTTTAAGACCACCTTGCCGCTTTTTATCATGCAGCAATTACTGATTTTGCTGCACGGCCCAGCGTCCCCTTTTACCTTGACTGTCAGTGTAACAGTACTCGTATCTCCCGGCTCGAGCGTCCCGATGTTCCAGGTGACGGTGTGGTAATTGGAATCGTAAGCGCCATTGTCTGAAGCCGAGATATAATTTACTTCACTTGGCAGGTAGTCAATAATATTTACATCATAAATATCCGGCCGGTTCGGTCCGGCGGGATAATTGCAATCGATTATGTAAGTGATTTCATCGTTCGGGCCGGCACAGTTGGGCTCATTTACATCGACCTTATTGAGCAGGACAATACGAAACTCATAAGCGCCCATATCCACGAAAGGTGGTATGCAGTTGCCGGTATCGGCCGTAAACAGGCTATCTATGAATCGAGGCAGGCCGTCGAGGTCGGTTGGAATCCGCTCGTGTGTATTAACGTCGCCGTCTATATCGAATGTATCACGAGGAACCTCGCGGTTGTTACCGGCATCTATGCTGGGCGAATTCCACGAAAGGCGATAGTTACCGCTGTCAACATCGACAAAGCACGGGTCGGCATTAATATTATTTTCACCTTCGCCTTCCCAACCACCCTGGATATTGCTATAGGCAACTAAGGCGATGCCTTCAATCTGATCAGGCGAATTACTCCACAGTATACAATTTGTGACTTTCGGGGAGCCGTGTATTCCACCACCGCTGTATGGAGGATTCCCAGTGGCATAGTTTCCATTGAAAGTACAATTGGTAACTTTCGGGCTACCACCACATATACCGCCACCGGTACCTGCCGAGTTTTTGTTGAAGAGGCAATTGGTTATAATCGGCTCGTCGGAGGAATTGTACATACCACCACCGGCGCCTGCTTGGTTTTCGCTGAATATGCAGTTGGTAATTGTCGAGTAGCTATAAACATTATACATCCCACCGCCGTAGTTATCCGCCGAGTTTCCGCCGAACGTACAGTTTATGATATTTGGTTCGCTACTGCCATTGTACATCCCACCGCCGTAGTTATCCGCTGAGTTTCCAATAAACGTGCAGTTGATGATGTTCGGGTCGCTGCCTTCGTTGTACATCCCACCACCCCCGCCGACGTATCCACCGGCGTGTGCTGAGTTTCCGCTAAACGTACATTTAGTCACCGTTAGGCTGCTTCCTTCATTGTACATCCCGCCGCCATAATCTGCTGAGTTTCCGCTGAAGTTGCAGTTGGTGATATTTAAGGAGTTGCCACTATTATACATCCCGCCGCCGTAGTCATCCGCTGAGTTTCCGCTGAACGTGCAGTTGATTACGGTCGGGCTGCCGATGTAATTGTACATCCCGCCGCCGTAGTCATCCGCTGAGTTATCGCTGAAAGTGCAGTTAATTACGGTCGGGCTGCCAGACTCATTTAACATCCCGCCGCCGTCATTTTGTGGGGAAGACCAGTCTGCTGCATTTCCGCCTTTAATGGTAAAGCCTTCAAGCACGGCGTTCGGTTCAGTACCGCTGCCGGTTACTACGTGATAGCTATTGTCGCTGTCGTCGCCTTCGATGTCGATATCACCGCTGAGGATGGTTTCGTATTTGTGAATATCTCGTTCATCGGGGTCATTATTAGGGTCATTTGCATCATATCCGGCATAGCCGCCTTTGATTACAATGCCGCTGATAAGCTGGAATGTGTCTGCTCGGTCGCCGGTGCCGTCAGGATTGGCGGAGTTCCGGTCCGGCATATAATTCCCCTCAGCCACCCAGATTTCGCTATAGCTGCACTGTTGTAGATTATCGAGGGCATCCTGCAGGTAGTTATAGGCATCCTGCCAGGAGGTGCCTTTGTTTGTGCCGTTAGCGTCTTTGTCTACATAAATTACGCCCATAGTGGTCTGCTCGTAAGCGGACAAGGGGCTGGTTAAACGGTCCCCTGTCATTTCACAGCAGTTTCCAAACGGTTCACCCGGCTTAGCGTTATCATTGATTTGGACTATTAATTCAAGACAATCCGAATCATTAGGGCCCAGTGTGCCAATATCCCAGGTAACTGTGTTGTTACTATCATTATGGGCTCCACAGGGGTCTGATGAAATATAGTCCACTTTATTCGGCAGGAAGTCGGTAATGACGACATTCGTATCGACGTATCCGTCAGCAGCATAGCAGATGCTATAAGTTATTTCAGCATCAGGAGGCACAGGGCAGTTCATATCGGCTATGTTGTCATCCTTTGTGAGTGTTGGAATACATACGGGAGTGTTTTCATAGTCGGTCAGGTAGATGGAGTCACCATTCAATTCGCAAAAGTTAGTGATTGTGCTGCCCGGCTCAGGGTGTTTGACCTCGACCGTGAGCGTAAAACAGTTTGCGTCTCCGGGTGAAATTGTTCCGATGGACCAGGTAACAGTATGGTCAGTGTCGTTGTAATCTCCCGGGGGCCAGGACGATACATAATCTACCTCATCCGGCAGATGGTCGATGATGTTTACATATCTTATATTTGGATGAATCAGGTCATTGCACTCAATGGGATAGCTGTAACAAATAGTGTACGTTATCTCGTCGCCCGGCTTTACACAATCGCCATTATCTATATCATCAACCTTTTCGAAGAGCAATGGGCCGGGAAAAAGGATGGCGTCAAGCTCATTAAAAGTATCAATTGTTTTTATTAAGGTACCATTGCTTAATACTCTGTAAGCAGTCCAGTTAGTAGTATTTACACCTGAAATCTGAATATAAGAAGGAGTTTCCTCAATATAGTCCCCGTCAAAACTAAAGTCGTGATTGCTGCCGTGATTAGGGTCTTCATCCCATTCAATAAATACGTCATTAGGTTCTAAGTCAGCTAAGTCTCCCATGCCTCCCCCTTGTGTGCCGAGATAAACAGTGTATTCTTCGACTACACTCAGGTCGGCTTGTACGGTCAGATGTCCGCCATCAGAGCCATCTCTATCAATGACTGTAACCCAGGGGGAATTAGAATCGGCATCTATAATACCCGACATGATAGGATATCTCTCAGGCAGATTTTGTTGAGCTGCATACCAGGCGATATCATCCTCGATTGCCTTTTCGATTTCAGTTTGTTTTGACGCCATTGCTGTTACATAAATGCTACTGATTGGGAAAATTAGAGATGAGATGATAAAGAAAAACTTTTTTGCTGACATTTTCGTTCCTCCTTGTTTAATTAATAGGTTAAAATTTTTTAATTACGGTTTCTTTTTCCTGCGTTTACTTTCACAAGACGCCGATCCTCTAAGAAGATGGTAGAAAACATTAGTACTTTCCCCTGAGTTACTTCGACCCCTCTGGGTATGAGGTGCTTCAGGGATGTATTTTGGAAATATGTATTATTCAAGAGTGTTTGTCAAGAAATATGTAAGTTTTTTTTATATATTTTTATACATATTCAGGATATATGATAACATGGTGATTCAAGTAATAAAAAACCTGGGAGAAATGAGAAACAGCGGTCTATCGCCGATTAACCGGTAGGTTTTTACACAGGAATCCCGTATAATGGCTCGGCAAGCAACGGCCTAAAAACCTCGCATGATTTACAGCAATCATTATCCTTTCACCTGTTGTGGCCTATTAGAAGTTTGCGCCGCATCGCGAATATTACCCAAATTAACAATTTGTGGTCTTTATATGGGACACGGTGCAGAATCTTTCCTGATTTTCTCTTATCGGGAGCAAACAAGTAGTAATTTTATGATTTGTATAGCTTTTTGGGGTGGAAAGTATTTGCTTTCTGTAAATATTGTGAGCATAATATATATGTATACTTTATGCATTCGCTATTAACATATTTTTAAGAAGAAGAATGTTGGGAGCAGAAAATATAAGTATGGATTCCTGGTTGTTTAAGGCGATTCGCTTTACCGGAGCCGAATACCGGCGCGACCAAGGAACCTAAATAATCTTTTAAGGTTTTTTTTCAAGTTTAAGGAGATAAGAATGAGGATTAGCAGGTCAACTTGCTATGCATTGATAGCCGCAGGTTATATGGCAAAGCATCATCAAGAAGGAGCGATTTTGGCCCTAAAAATTTCCAAGGCCTACAACATACCGCTGGAATATTTGTTGAAAATATTGCAGCAACTTGTTAAAGCTGAGGTGCTGCGCAGCAAGAGAGGGCCGCGAGGCGGCTTTTACCTTGCCCGGCCTTCTGACCAGATTACTTTGCTTGATATTATTGAGGCCGTGGACGGACCGATGGTTACCAGCGCGCATCTGGCCGAGCAAACTCAGGACGAGCCCTTTAGCGTTAAAATGGAAGACGTATGCAAAGAAGCGGCTGTAAAGGCCAAAGATGTTTTGGAAAGCACCAGACTCTCTTCGGTTATTTGAGAGTAGCACAACTGCCCAAAAACTGATGCACATCAAAGAATTTCAACAGCTTATTTTGCGGAAATACGGGCGGCAAGACCGCGAAAGGGGGACTCCAGCCACATTTATGTGGTTTGTCGAAGAGGTCGGCGAGCTTGCAACCACCCTGGCAAAGAATGAAGAGCTGGCAAATAAAGAAGATGAGTTTGCAGATGTCTTTGCCTGGCTGTGCACACTGGCCAATATAAACGATGTGGACATCGAAAAGGCCTGTGAGAAATACATACAAAATAGGGTTGACGGCTTCAAATAATAAAACACTTTACAACACTCCAAAGGCTTCTTAGAGAAATTATCAGCAATTTTTTTAGCCAGGTCATTTCAGGTTTTGTTACAAGCCCTGAATACTAAGCAACGCACGCACCAAATTACGATAGAGACATATTTTGTGCGGTACAGGCGACCCGGGGGCAGCGATTAATAAATCCAAGTGCCGGGAAAAATATTTGGGTGTGAGTTTACAGTTCCTTCCTTTGTTAGTGTTTGCGCCACAGCTAATTAAGAATCCTGAAAAAAACAATTCACAGGACAGAGTTAAGACTCTGTTGAAAAATTTGGCTTATTTTTCTTGACATACTATATATTGAGTTTATAATGCTGAGCCTTAGCAAATGTGGTATTAGGTGGGTTTAAAGTGTTTGTTTTTAGTCCTTTAAGAACGTGGGGATTTTAGGCTTGGTAGGGGGTGGATAAAGCGTGTGAGATGTCCTTTTTGCAAGGAAGATCGGGACAAGGTTATCGACTCTCGTGCAAGCGAGGGGGGCAGAGTTATAAGACGCCGTCGTCAGTGTCTTGTCTGTCAGCGACGATTCACGACTTATGAAAAGATAGGCGAGAGCTTCAAGCTTAATGTAGTAAAAAAGGACAATTCGAGAGTGCCGTATGACCGGGACAAGATTGTTGCCGGTCTTCTAAAAGCCTGTTACAAAAGGCCGGTCTCGGCAGAACAGGTGCAGCAAATAGCAGACAAGGTCGAGGAGGAGATTTTCAAAAGCTTCGACAAAGAGGTTAGTTCAGCCTTTATCGGTGAAAGCGTGATGAAAAATCTCAGGGCGGTTGATAAGGTTGCTTATATTCGGTTTGCAAGTGTTTATCGGGACTTTACGGATGCCGGTGAATTTATTGAAGAGGTGAGCCAGGCTATAAAAGAACCTCCCGCTTACGGTCAACCGGAATTGTTTAATGACAAAGGATAGATGTATTTTGTAGTTTTTAGGTTAACCCTGTGAGCGAATATCGCAAGAGAATAACCTGATGCAACTTAAAGTTATCAAGGCAGACGGGAGTATAGAGGAATATCTGCATACAAAAGTTCTGGGCACGATCAATCATGCCTTGGGGCTGGTGGACGAGTCGAATGTATTTGTGTCTGAACAGCTTGCCGAGGCCGTAACTTATTTTCTTTATCGAAGGGGGCCTGGCTCTCGTGTAAACAGCAGCGAGATAAATTCGATGATAGAAATTGTTCTTTCAGCAACGACTTACGCCGAGGCAGCCCCGGCCCTGTCAGAATATCGTTACAGACGCCAGATGAAGCGTGACCGCATCGAGGTAACGGAAATGAAGATGGAGGACGCCTGTCGGGAGGCGTTACACGGCCGAAATACGCAGTCGGTGCAGGCTTTTCGGTGGGACAAATCCAAGATAGCCGAAACTTTAGTCAACGAGGAAAATCTCGAACGACAGACCGCACGAGTGATTGCTTCAATAGTGGAGGAAAGAGTTCTGAATCTGGGCATTAGCCGGGTTTCGCGCGGACTTATAAAGCAGCTGGTCCTGGCTGATACGTTAACTATGCTGCAAGCCGAACATCAACTGCAGGCTGCTGTCGCCGACAGCGACCTGCAGGAGAATCTTCCGGACACGGAGGTCTGTTTCGGGCAGCAGCAGAAGGGACTCTGTAGCGTTGGGCTGTGAGTCGGACAGGAAAATCTGTCTAAAAAGAAAGGAGGCTAAAGAACAGAGTTTTCCGCACGACACGTCGCCCAAGCCTGCTGCCTGAGGTTTTTTTACGGAATCTTTTGGATAAAAGGCAAGCCGGGGAATTGTTTCTGGGTGGTATTTTTTGTTAAGCGGGCGCTCAAAACCTGCTTTTTTGTCTTTACGAATTTGCAAATTAAAATTGCTGTGTCGAAAACACATAATGTCATTCTGAGGCGGAACCGAAGAATCTCATCTTTTCAGTCGTAAAGAGATTCTTCACCCCGATTTAGTCGGGGTTCAGAATGACAATTTTTACATCTTTTCAACAAAGCTAATTTTACATTGCAAGCACATCTGCATGCCTGTTGAAATTTTTGATGATTGAGCCGATTTTAATTTTCACTTTGACGATATCGTCTCTAATAACCATACGAATCTTCCCTTTGCCCAGCACGACATGGTCGAAATCAAGTCCTCCGAGTTCAGTCAGTTTGGACGCCAGGACGGGCATATCGTCGAGTATCTGTAAGATTCTTGAAAAACTTTGATTTACCATCGTTCCACTGGCTTGAAGCATTCTGTTGTCCTGAGCCACCTGTTTAATATCCTGCTTAAAGACCTCCAGAATGTGCTGCAATATGGCAATTCTTCTGGCGTTCTCGTTTGCAAAAGGCTGCTCGAGAAATTCCTCTTCCAGCACCATTTCGGTATCGAAGCGTAATTTCTGCTTAGGCAAGGCCGGTAAGCTTCTCGGCCTTTCATCTTCGATAAAGAAATATTTGCGCTGTACAGTCAGCTCATCCTCATGGAAAGCGACCATATTAAACCACATCTTATAGCCTTTTTTCTTCTGGCCCCAGGAGGCGATGACGCTTTCACTCTGGCTGTGCAGCCCGTGTGGAGGTCCCTGGATGGCTACAAGCGCGTCGGCGGAGGTGCTAAGTTTCAGAACCGTCCTGTAGTAACTGTCGAGAAGCTCATTGTCAGAAGGTCTGCCTTCGGGGAGCAAACTTTGAAACCAGACGCAACCGCTCAGAACAAAACAGCAAACCAACAGTAATATTGCGTTTACCCGTCTTGTGTGTTTCACGACGTTTCCCTTTCGCTTATCAGCCCTGAGACAATGATAAAATTCTGCAAAATACGCGACAGCGCAACAGGATGTTTTGTTTAATCGGCTTAAACTTCCTTTGCCTGAATCCACTTCATCATTTTACGAAGTTTCCTGCCTACTTGTTCTAACTGGCTGTTATAATCCTTTTCGTACAGCTCATTAAATTTTTTCAGGCCGCTTTTGTATTCGTTAACCCATTCTTTCGCGAATTCGCCCGATGTAATCTCAGAGAGAATATTTTTCATCTCGGCCTTTGTTTTCTCGGAGATAATTCTTGAGCCTCGGGTCAGGTCGCCATATTCAGCGGTGTTGGAAATGCTGTATCTCATATAGCTAAGCCCGCCCTGATACATAAGGTCAACAATCAGCTTTACCTCGTGCATACATTCGAAGTAGGCAATCTCCGGCTGGTACCCCGCTTCTACAAGGGTCTCGAAACCGGCTTTAATGAGTGACGTCAGCCCGCCGCAAAGGACAACCTGCTCGCCAAACAGGTCCGTCTCGGTTTCTTCCCTGTAGGTTGTTTCAATGACGCCTGCGCGTGCTCCGCCGATACCGTTTGCCCAGGCCAGTGCGATTTGTTTTGCATTGCCGGTTGGGTCCTGCTCGACTGCGATAAGACTGGGCACACCGCCGCCCTTTTCAAACTCGCTTCGAACCAGATGGCCCGGTCCCTTCGGCGCAATCATCACAACATTAACATCCTTCGGCGGTACAATATATTTAAAGTGGATGTTAAAGCCGTGACAAAAACCGAGTGTCTGCCCGGCAACCAAATTCGGCTCAATGTGGTCTTTGTAAACTGTTGCCTGAACCTCGTCCGGCACGGTTACAATCACCAGAGCGGCACCTTCCATAGCGGTTTTTATATCACCCGGCTTAAAACCCTTTTCGAGCGCAAACTTAAAATTGTCCGTTCCCTCGAGTTCCGCCACCGCAACTTCAATGCCACTGTCCCGCAGGTTCAAACTATGCGCATGGCCCTGGCTGCCGAAGCCGATAACCGCAACTTTTTTGCCCTTTAACGCGTCTATCGGGGCATCAGCTTCGTAATGAATTTTTAGTGCCATAGGTAATTTCTCCTAACGCTTAAATAGCCATTTTTTGTTTTACGGGTATATATTTTAAGAAGGTGATTATAGCGAAAAAACCGCTCTGAGCAAGGAATTAAATCCGGCCGCGATTTATAGACAGGCAATATGCTTGAAGTGGGTTTATAGTAAGCAGTAAATTTTATATACCTTCCAACCAGTGTTGAGCAAATACCATAAGGTCCTGCCAATCGACAGAATCGTCGCCTCCGGGGGGCGAGATATCTGCCCGGCCGGTGCTTAGTGCGAGCCAGCGGTCTATGAATGATGCCGGTTCAGCATAACTTTGGCCATCCCAGTCATCAACAAGGAGTGCCCAATCGTTGAAATTAACTCGGCCGTCCGAATTATAGTCCTGCTCGATTTTTTCGAGCTTCCATTGATTGGCAAGTACGGAATAGTCAATAAAGTCAACACCGTCGGGACAAATCAAATCGGCCGGTAGTATTTGCCAAACGAACTTCGGATAATTTGTTCCTTCGCAGATGTCCCAGATGTCGTTAGCACCATTTACCGTCTCGCTGACGAAATCCCAGCCGGCGTCAGTAAACGTGCTTCGTTGTTGCATCTCGGCCGTGGTTAGGCCAATGATATTCGGGTCATTTCCCAACCATGTATTATTAACGTCGACGGCAATATCAGTGTCCCAAAAACAACTTGAGGTAGTATCATAAGTGATCCACGCAAAACCACCTGCTCGCCCTTCAGCGCTGACTTGACCTGCGCTATAACATCTGTGAGAAATCTGAGCACTGTAAGCGAATCCGCCGACAATATCTGAGCCACTAGTATTGGTCTTTGAGTATGAATCCTCAATTGTACCTTCATTATTACTTACAAATCCGCCCACATAAGAGCCGCCTTCGCAAATCCCTTCAGCATAACAACACCTTATATGACCTAGATTCACATAAACAAGGCCTCCCAGATGAGCCCAGGCTCCGTGCACATAACAAGAAGCACTACAATAACTAATCTGTCCGAAATTTGTGGACACTAAGCCCCCAACATGCATGTTACTTGCAGCTACATCGCCTGTGATATGACAGTCAGTCAAGCTGGCGTCCATGCCAACGTATGATACCATACCTCCAACTTCATCCCTTCCTTTCACGCTCCCTTCAAGAACAAAGCAGGTTAAAAGAGTCCCTTTGTTCAGACCTCCTACCAATGCTCCAACCACATCGTGTCCATCAACATTAGGATCAACAAGCCCGAGATTTTTGATGACTGCGCATGGGTCATTAATGTAGCCGAATAAACCTACATAATCTTTAGAAGTATCCTTGTACGAGAAGTTAAATATGGAATGTCCATTTCCATCAAACGCGCCTATGAAAGGCTGACTGGAATTTGGGCCGATGATATTAAATTGGGTACCGGTGATATCGACCATATTAATATCAGCTATCATCTTGAAGTGCTTGTCCCAGTCGCAGGGGTCAAGGCCGATTGAGTTAAGGTCGTCAGGGGTTGCGATTAGATATGGGTTGTTCGGCTCGCCTGTACCGCCGCCTGAGTATTTAGGTTTGACGTTGATTGTATAATCTTCGACTTCACCGTATGTAGTGTTTCCACAGGGGATTAATATGCCGGTATAAGTGATGCGCACGCGGAGCCTCGTATCACCCGCCGCTGCGTGTGCCGGGGCCGATATCGTTGCCGTGAATGTGCCCGGCCCCCCGCTTGCCGTTATCTCCTCATCCTCGTCATCGAAATCCTCGTCCTGGTTCCAATCAATCCAAATACCACACTGGTCACCAGAAAAGGGCCCACCGTTGGTTATAGTTATTAGGTAACTTTGACCAACGGAAATGGTGGTCGAAAGCGATGTATAATCCGTGTAACCATTGTTGCAACCCGTACCCGTATTGTTAATGGTTTCAAACACTACACCGCTGATATATTCGCTACAGTTAATACCGTACGCCGTGCAGTATGCACCTCTGGACTTCGAGGCCGGTAGTAGAAAGAATAATGCCGCGAGCCCCCACATAATCTTGATGGAAATGCCGCTTTTCATAGTTCTCCTTTTATTTCAAATTTCCCTTAATTATCTTGCGAATAAGTTGTTTTAGAATTCGTGATTGGTTAGGCCGGGATTCGGACAAGTGATTATAAACGGATTCCGGGCTGCGCCGGTTCCGCCGAGGTACCTGGCGAGGAAAGGTGCGGCCGATGAGAAAATAAAGCAAAACTGCGTGATTTTGCCGCTCATTTCACCCTCCTGAAAGCATCGAATTCCCGGCCTTACGGCAGGATTTGGCTATAAAGAGTCCACTACAGCCGAATAGAATATTAAACCATATTAATCCGGAATTGTCAAGAATAAAGTCGTGACGCACCGGGAGTGTACTGATACCACAATGATTGTTGTGTAGTTCTCAGGCCTCGGCTTTTGTGTGCCTGGACATTGCGATTGTTCCGGTCCTGGCCAGGTTCTTTATGCCGTACGGCCTGCAGGCGTCGATAAACGCCTCTATTTTTCTCTCCGGCCCGGAGACCTCGATAGTGACAAATTTCGTACCTAAGTCCACAACCTTTGCCCTGAACATTTCTATAAGCGCAAGGATTTCGGGCCTTTTCTCCGGCGGCGCTGAAACACTAATCAGCATAAGGTCCCTGGCTACGACCTGCTGGTTGGCGAAGTCCTGAACCTTAACGACGGAAATGATTTTGGCTAACTGCTTGCGTACCTGCTCAAGTATTCTGTCGTCGCCGATAACGACGATAGTCATTCGACTGAGCTTTGGGTCTTCGGTTCGACCCACTACAAGCGAATCAATATTGAAGGCCCTGGCGGCAAACATGCCGGCCACATGAGCGAGGACGCCGGGCTTGTTTTCGACTAATGCGCTTATTATGTGTTTCATAATTCGTATCCTTCGATAATGCCAAGTCTTTGGGACTATATATGGCGGACAGTATTCGTATTTCGCCAACTCAGGCGAGCCTTTCAAATATGTCCAGCCCGTCCATCTCATCGAGACTCTTACCGGCGGCGACCATAGGCCAGACGTTTTCCTCTCGCTCAATCCTAAAGTCAGCAACGCAGGGTCCTTTGCACTCGAGCATCTGCTTAACGGCTTTCGGAACGTCGGACTTTTTGTCAACGCGGATGCCCTCGGCGCCGAATGCCCGTGCAAGGACGGCAAAGTCGGGATTTTTCAAAAAGCTTTTCGAATAGCGTTTATTGTAAAACAGCTCCTGCCACTGCCTGACCATTCCCATATAGCCGTTGTTTAATATACAGACTTTTATTGGAAGGTTGTACTGGACGGCGGTTGAAAGCTCTGTGAGTGTCATATTAAAGCTGCAGTCTCCGTCGATAGCGATGACGGTCTCGTCGGGCCGGGCAACCTGCGCTCCGATAGCAGCCGGCAGGCCAAAGCCCATAGTGCCGAGTCCGCCGGAACTGATGAACTGTCTGGGTCTGCTATACTGATAGAACTGGGCGGCCCACATCTGATTTTGACCAACGCCGGTTGTAATAATCGCTTTACCTTCAGTCTGTCGAGAAAGCTCTTCAACAACATACTGGGGCTTAAGACCTCCGGCACTGTCGTACCGAAGCGGGAATTTTGCCTTCCAGTTAGAGATTTTGGTGAACCACGGAGTTCTTTCACCATGCGCGACCTGCTTAACCAGTTCAGTTAGTATTAACTTTGCATCGCCGACGACTGGAATGTCGACGCGAACATTCTTGGAAATGCTGGCCGGGTCGATGTCGATATGAACGATTTTCGCGTTCGGCGCAAATGTTTTTAGCTTTCCTGTAACCCTGTCGTCGAAGCGGGCCCCAACGGCAATAAGTAAATCGCACTCCTGGACGGCATAATTTGCATACGCGGCCCCGTGCATACCAAGCATATCAAGCGATTCGGGTTTTGACTGGTCAAAACAACCGAGTCCGAGCAGCGTTGTGGTGACGGGCATGTGGGCTTTCTCGGCCAGCTCACGCAGCTCATTACTTGCATTGGCGGTGATAACGCCGCCTCCGACGTATAATACGGGCCGGTCGGATTCGTTTATAGCCTTCGCGGCCAGTGCTATTTGTCTTGGGTGGCCCTGTGTGCGAATTCTGTAGCCAGGAAGTTTTGTCTGCTCCGATTGTGTGTGCGGACATCTGGCGACGGAGACGTCGAGTGGAATATCAATAAGAACCGGGCCAGGCCTGCCGGTCGAGGCAATCAAAAACGCCTCACGGATAGTGCGCGCCAATTCTTTAACGTCCTTAACGATGACGTTGTGTTTCGTGACAGGACGGGTTATGCCGGTAGTATCCGCCTCCTGAAACGCATCATTTCCTATCAGCTCTGTTCGTACCTGGCCGGTCATAGCCACGATGGGGACTGAGTCCATCATAGCTGTTGCAAGTCCGGTGGTAAGGTTGCATGCGCCCGGGCCGGAGGTAACGATGATGACGCCGACCTTGCTGCTGGCACGTGCATACGCGTCGGCCATATGGCAGCCGCCCTGCTCATGGCGGGGGATAATGAAATTGATAGGCGCGTCATACAACTTGTCAAATAACGGCAGTACGACACCGCCTGGATAGCCAAATATCGTATCAACGCCCAGCTCAATGAGCGTATCGACAATGATTTGGGAACCGGGTTTAAGGTTTTCCGTCGCGGCGGAAGGCGCCTCGGGGGGTTTGTTCGAACTCATTTTTTGCTCTCCTGATACACACAATTGTATATTCCGGCGAGCTAAGGCTTTTTTGGAAGCTACCAACTACCCAATCGGCCCGGAACACCCGGGGACGACCGAAGATGGCCGGTTTTTATCGCATCCCGCCATAGCTCCGTAATTACAAATTTTCAGGTCGGGACATATCAGTCCTTTACAGAATATAACACAATAACGGCCGGGTGTCAATTATATTTTGGGATTTCTCGGACGGCAGGAATGGTGTCGAATTAAGGCTGCTTGCAAAATTCAGGTAGATTTTGTAGAATTTGACAGGATTATTTACGGTTTTTCGGGGTGTAGCTCAGCTTGGCTTAGAGCGCCTGCTTTGGGAGCAGGAGGTCGCTGGTTCGAATCCAGTCACCCCGATTGGCCTTTGATGAATCGGGCAAAGGAGCGGCAGAACAGGCAAAAGAGTGATTATTATCCTCAACAGCAGCCTTTTTTTAAAAACAAATGTGGTTTTTTTTAAAGACTGCCGGTTTATCAAAGAGCAATTGGCTTCGCTGACAGTATTTTCGTTATAACATCCTAATTTCCAAGTGGTCATTAATTTATTCGTAACCAGCTTAATCAAGTTTTGTTTTCTATCTCCACCAAGCCTCATAATGTTTATATGCAGAAGTATGCTTACCATATCAATTTCAGAAAACTATTGACAAATGAATAGTTAAAGGTGTACAATACCTAAAAAGTCGGGCATTTTCTAATAGTTAGCCGGCTTTGATTTGAACATCGAAGGTCGATGTTGAGAGGACAAGGAGCGAGTGGGTATATCTCGCCTATAAAAGGGGGTAATTTTAAGGAGGGTGTGTTATGCAAGGTAGAGTTCTTTTCGTATTTTTACTTGTTTTATTAATAAATTGCCCGATTACTTTAGCAGGACAAATTACTGGTTCCATCACCGACCCGTGTGATTACGGGATAAGTGCAGACACGGACATTATAGAGTCATGGGTGGAGAAGGACGGTACGAGCCTTACATTTGTAATGTTGATGCGTGGTACAATTCGCGATGAATTAGATCTTCCAGATTTTAATGATACACTTACTTATATCTGGTATGTAGATGCCGACAACGACTATAAAACCGGGCAAAGTCCTGTGGGAAGCGAGTTTGATGTTCAAGCGGTAATAAGTCAAAATCCAAATTATGCCGGTGGTTATGTGGATGTCGTCGGGTCACTGGACGGTGGAGGTACCGGAACAGTTGACGTGAACGATAATGTTATTTCTGTTACTATTGGCCGTTCGCAGATAGGATCTGTACGGCGATTACACTGGAGCGGGGATGCATGGGAGGATATCGGCGGGTCAGTTAGCGGCAACGGGATAACACCAATGTCCGGCCTGGCAAGGGTATGCAGATATGGTGTGTTATTCGATCCTAACAGCCAATATAGCGAGGTGGGTTTTGGTGTTTCTGCCTATCTGGAAACCGACCCCAATAATTGGGTTTTGTACTTGTCTGACTATGGTAGTAATCAACATAACACATTTTTGTCTGACGGATTGAAGTATTGCGACCAGAATAGTTGTGAGATTCTTGCTCAGGCTACGAGTAATGCGGGGCCTTACAATCTTAGGGCGTTCGGCAGGCTTGGTATGAATGATTCGGACCCCTGTGCGTATGGCTCTGGTTATTCGCAGGCGATTTTTAGGCGGGAATTTGTCCTTGACGGTAATGAAGGCGAAACAGGGGCGATTCCGCCCAGCGTTTTTTTCCTGGTGTGGAGTCACGATTATCAAATTTTTGCAACGGATGTTGTTGGGCAAGCCGGCATCTGGAGTTTTGGGTCGGTATCGGTCATTCAGCCTGACCCCTGGGAACGAAAGGCTTATTTGTCGCATCGGGAGACTGTATCCAACAAGGACGTATCAAATAAGTATGGGCAGGTAGTTGACCTGGCTAATTACGGGCTCGAATTCGGGGAAACATATCAGATAGATGCGTTTTTGTCGAATAATATGTATGTGCCCCAAGCAACAGATAACGCTGAGGCAGTAGGCGATGCATCTTTACTAACGAATATCGGTACTACTGTTCCTAAAGGAGATATTGACGGGGATTGGGACGTAGACTTCTTTGATTTTGCCCTGTTTGCTGGAAGCTGGCTTGAGCAGTGGTAGAAAAGCTCAAAGAAAAGGATAAAACACGAACGTGTGTTGAGTCATCAATGGTTAGTCGTGTCAATCTTTTGGAAATATCACTTGCATAAGTGTATTGCGCTTAGGCAATCCCGATGAGTCGGGACTATCTGTGTCTGTATACTTCCCAGCCCATATAGGTATCCAGTGCCTCGGCTATAGCATCGGCTTTCTGCGACAGATTCACGGCGATGTGATGCTCGAAGCCGGCCTTGCAGATATACTGCATAAGAATCTGGAGGTTCGGGATTTTCATTACGCCGTATCCGCCGAAGGTATCGAGCTTATCGTTCGTAAATTCACCTTCGCCAAGGTAAACGCTTATTATTCCGTCGGTATCGTCGGTTGTAGCTCTGCAAAAAGTTGCCTTGCCGGGAGCGATTCTTCCGACAACGGTCCCGTACGTATTCTCCTTGCCCACGGTCCCCGCAATTATTTCCTGGTAATCCATCTTCGCTTTTTTGAAGAATGACATCGGCAGATTGCTGCAATGAAATAAAACACACTTATCAGGCTCTGTGCCGTAATTATTGTTCCAATCCAGGATGGCGCTCGGTCTGCCCGATGCCAGTTGGAGAATGTACATCCCCAGCAGACCTGTAATATCCACCTCGCAGGCACTCGGCACCAGGGCCTGACTCATCATACTCATAAGAGTACAGGGGACTATGCCAAAGAATTCCTCAAGAGCTGTCCAGCATTGAACGGCAGTGCCTTTAAGCTCGTTGTTTTTAATCCATTGGTCAATCACAGTACCGAATTTGGCTATCTTCAAAAGCGCCTCGGCAGGTATCGATTTTGTCGGAACATATTTTTTGATTGAATTCAGCTTGGCTTTAACTCCCCTGTGTCCGTCTGAAAGCAGCGCAATTTTCCCGAGTACTTCAGATAAATCCAGAGTTTCAATTCCAATGCCCGACAGTTCCAATATCTTCTCGCTGTAGCGAACAGTATTAAAAGCTGCGGGTCTGGCACCGATGGCACCGAACCTGGCGTTTTTAAGCCCTTTGATGATGCTGCAGACCGAAGCAAAATAATCGAGGTCATTCTTAAATTCAGGCGAGGTAACCTTAACGGTATGTGATTTTGTCAGTGTATACTGAATGCCGGCCTGCCTGAGGTTGTTACAAACGCTTATTTTTCCGCAGAAAGAATCCCGCCTGTCTGCTATGGTCATTTTGTCCGCCGTGTCGGGTTCAGCCTGAATCAAAATCGGCACGTTAAGTCCTGAGCGCTTGATTGCCTCCGCAACGCCTTTCTCGTCACCGAAGTTTGGAAGTGTTACAACGATGCCGTCGATATTCCCGGCGTTCTTTGCAAAAAGGGCCGCACATTTCTTCGCGTCGGCAAAAGTCTCGACCGCGCCGTATTTCGTTTCCTGCATTGACAAGGCCACCGCCTTGAAGCCGTTTTTCCTAAGGACATCGAGTATGTTTTTGCGTCCCGATTTCGCCAGGTGGTCGGGGAAAAAACCCCTGTTTCCGACAATTACTCCAAACGTGGTCTTTTTCATTTTATACCTTTCCACTCTTAGTATTATTTATGGCGGGATTATAGCATAAAGAGGCACTAAACTCCACACCAAAGCCGACCGAAAAATTAAAAGATAGTTGCGGTTCGAACAAAGTTTTTGTATTTTTATAAAGCTGAAGGTCTGACAGTATAGCTAAAGGTTCAATATGAACAGAATAAGCAAGGTGGTTTATGTTTTCCATATCTTCATTATGCAGATTGGTTTTAGTTGCGCTGCTTGTTTTAAATAGTTCAGGTTGTTTGATGACGGCCGAGATGTCTTCCGAAGCAAATAGCATAAATAAGCTGGTTATTCATACTGATGCCGCCGGGGATACTATCAGTCCACAGATTTATGGGCATTTTGCCGAGCATCTGGGAAGATGCATTTATGAGGGTTTTTGGGTTGGCCAGGATTCGTCGATTCCAAATATCCGCGGAATTCGAACGGATGTTGTTGAGGCATTGAAGAAGATTAACGTGCCTGTAATACGCTGGCCGGGCGGGTGTTTCGCGGATGAGTATCACTGGACAGACGGTATCGGCCCTCCGGAAAAAAGACCTCAAACGGTCAATACGCATTGGGGTATGGTTACGGAAACGAACCGTTTCGGGACGCATGAGTTTATGGATTTGTGCGAGATGCTGGGATGCGAGGCGTATATAAGCGGCAATGTCGGCTCAGGCACGCCTAAGGAAATGCAGGACTGGGTCGAATATATGACCTTTGGGGGAAGCAGCCGGATGGCGGATTTACGGCGGGAAAACGGGCGGGAAAAACCGTGGAAGGTTAAGCACTTTGGTATCGGCAATGAAAACTGGGGCTGCGGCGGGAATATGACTGCGGAATATTATGCGGATGTTTATAAGCGTTTTGCAACGTACGTCAGAAATTATCCGGGCAATAATATAACAAAGGTAGCGTGCGGGCCGGGCTGGGATGATTATAGATGGGTTGAGGTGCTCCTGAGCAATGCGGCCAGGCATATGGACGCAATCAGCCTTCACCACTATGCGTTCGAGGGCGACTGGCACAAAAAAGGAAAAGCCACCCTCTTCGACGAAGAAGGATGGTTCAAAGCGCTCAAAAAAACGCTGTTCATCGATGAAATGATTAACAAAATCAAGGAAATTATGGCCAAATATGACAAGGAGGGACGTATCGGGCTTTATGTTGATGAATGGGGTACATGGTGGGAAGCAGAAGAAGGTAAAAATCTGGGCGTTCTATATCAGCAAAATACCCTCAGAGATGCGGTTGTTGCGGGATGCTTTTTGAATATTTTCAATCAGCATTGCGACAGGGTCAGGATGGCTAATATCGCCCAGACCAACAATGTGCTGCAGGCTATGATTCTGACAAAAGGCGAGAAAATGATTGTTACGCCTACGTATTATGTATTTGAAATGTACAAGCCTCATCAGGGGGCGATGTTGCTGCCGAGTGATTTGGTATGCAATCCGTATAAAAGCGGCTCGGAAACGATTACAGGTCTTACCGCGTCGGCCTCGAAGGATAAATCCGGCAAAATATATGTCTCCATTTGCAATCTGAACCCGCAAACACCGGCAGAGCTTGAATGCATAGTTGAAGGATTCCAGGCGCAGAAGGTGGAGGGGCGTGTTCTTACCGCTGAGGTTATGAATGCGCACAATACTTTTGAAAAACCAGATGTTGTAGCGCCTGCCGAGTTTAAAAACATGGAAATAAAAGACGGTAAAATCCTGGCGAACATTCCTTCAAAATCGGTGGTCGTTCTGGAAATCCAATAGCGGATATTGTCTTATTTGCTTTTCTGGCCGTAATAGGCGTCACTACCGTATTTTCGAAAATAGTGTTTATCAAGAAGATGTCGCGGTATCCCACTTTGCTTGGGATTAATGCATATAGTACCCAGCGCCATTGCCGCAATTTGCTCGAGTATGACGGCGGCTTCAACGGCATCAGCAGGCGTTCGGCCCCACGTGAATGGGCCGTGGTTGGCAACCAGCACGGCCGGCATTTCTATCGGGTCCATACCCGCGAATCTCTCGACAATCACCTTGCCCGTATTTATTTCATATTCACTTTGTACCTGCTCCGCCGTCATTGTTTTTGTAACGGGCACAGCACCGTGAAAATAATCCGCGTGCGTCGTCCCGAAGCAGGGTATTTCCCGGCACGCCTGGGCCCACATAGTCGCATTGGCAGAATGCGTATGACATATTCCCCCGATGGCCTTGAAATTCCTGTAAAGCTCAAGATGACTCGGCGCATCGGTTGAAGGCTTAAGTTTCCCCTCAACGACATTCGCGTCCAAATCAAGCAATACCATTTTGTCGGGGCTAAGCTCGTCGTAGGGCACACCGCTCGGCTTGATAGCCACCACGCCGGCATCTCGGTCTATTCCGCTGACGTTGCCCCAGCTATAAATTACCAGCTTCTGCTTTTGAAGCTCTATATTCGCCTCGCAGACCGCTTTCTTTAATTCTTCATGCACTTTATTAATTTTCCTAACGATTCGCCTTGTCTTTTATGTCCAGCAGTTCCTTCATCACGTTTGCCATTTTACCAGAGTAGCTCTCCTGGCCGAAGGCATCGTGTAGTTGTTTGTACAGTGAATAGAGCTGTTTGTAAACCTTATGATTTTCAGGATTCGGCTTGTAGGTTACCTCTTTCATTCCACACATCGCGGCCTGAGCATCGCCGTATTCATCATAACCGCCCGCCGCCCTGCCTGCAACCACCGCACCGGCTATTGCCGAACCCAAAGCGCAGGTCTGGGCCGAGCGGGCTATCTTCATTTCTCTGCCCGTAACATCCGCATAAATTTGCATCAGCATCGGGTTCTTCTCCGCGATCCCGCCGCAGTTTATCACCTCCGATACCTCAACTCCGTACTCCTCGAATCTATTTATAATTGTAAGAGCGCCGTAAGCGGTCCCCTCAATTAATGCCCTGTAAATCTCACCCGGCGTTGTATGCAGAGTCTGGCCCATTAATAAACCTGTCAGCCTCTGGTCAACAAGTATCGTCCTGTTCCCGTTGTTCCAGTCAAGGGCCAACAAACCCGACTGGCCCGGCCTCAGCTTTGCAGCCTCTTCAGTCAGAGCCTTATGCGTGCTTGCCTCGGTGCCGCCCGGCCGAATATAATTTACAAACCAGTTGAAAATATCACCCACCGCGGATTGACCGGCCTCGAGCCCCCAGAAGCCCGGCAGAATCGAGCCGTCAACTATCCCGCATATTCCCGGAATATCAGCTAACTCCTTATCCGCAGGCCAGACTACCATATCACACGTGCTCGTGCCGATTATCTTCACTAATTTACCCGCGCTTATCCCCGAGCCGACCCCGCCGATATGCGCGTCAAACGCGCCCATAGCAACCGGTATACCTGCCTTTAGGCCGAGCCTGTCCGCCCATTCTTTTGTTAAGTCACCCGCCTTTTGGTCGATGGCATAAGTCCGGTCGCTTAAAGTCTCACGAAGCCGACTCAGTTTTGGGTCGAGTTTTGCGAGGAATTCTCCAGCGGGATAGCCGCCCCATTTGTTACTAAACATCGCTTTATGGCCGGCGGCGCATCGGCAGCGTTTTATTTTTTGAGGCTCTGCGGTCCCCGTCAGAAGCCCTGTCATAAAGTCGGCATGTTCTACCCACGTATAAGCGGCATCGAAAACCTTAGAGTCAACTCTTAAACAATGCAGGATTTTACTGAAGAACCATTCGGATGAATATGTTCCACCGCACTTTGCAAGGTATTCGGGGTGCTCCTTCTTCGCCAATTCGGTAATCTGGGCCGCTTCCCCGTAGCCCGTATGGTCCTTCCACAGCCAGGCGTGTGCGTTCGGATTATTTTTGAATTCATCTTTCAACGCCAGCGCCACGCCGTCTTTATCAACCGGTATCGGCGTCGAGCCGGTAGTGTCGATTCCGATGCCGATGATCTCAGCGGGGTCAAAGTCTTTGTTGGAATTTTTCGCCTGGGCAATGGCCCGGCTTACAGTAACTTTGATGCCTTTTATATAGTCAGCCGGGTTTTGCCTTGCCAGGTTGTGGTCTGCCGAGTCAAGAATGATACCAGCCTGACCGGTTTCGTATTTGTAGACATTAGTGCCCAGCTCGTTGCCGTTAGCAATGTCAACTATCAAACATCTTACAGAATTAGTGCCGTAATCCAGGCCGATTGTATAAGCCATATTTCTGCCATAACAATTGTTTCAGTGTTATCGGTGTTTTAATATAATCGGTTTTAACCTAAGTAACAACGTTATTTTGTGTTAGCATCTTAATACCGATTGGCGCAGCGGCTTGTTTTTATCTGTTCAAGAGTAGCAGTTGGCGTCTGACCGATGGATTCTTTCTTTATATTCTTCACAATAAACTTGTCGAAGAAATTGAGGATTGCCGGATAATCAGGCTTTTTGCGATGTTGTTAAGTTGCTTGTGTTATTAAGAGACAACGTGAACCCTTCGGCCCTGGAAGCGGACCGTGCCTTCTTTTGTAGCAAAGAGTGTGTAGTCCCTGCCTACGCTGACGTTTCTTCCGGGATGATACTTCGTTCCACACTGACGGACGATAATTGCCCCCGCTTTTACAGTCTGGCCGCCGTATGCCTTCACGCCCCGGTACTGGGCGTTGCTGTCTCTGCCGTTTCGAGAAGAGCCTTGTCCTTTTTTATGTGCCATAACTAATTACCTCTTTTGTACTGAATCGATAAACTATACTTAGCTGAATTTCGATAACTAATAATAACCGGCCTTTCAGATTATGTCCAGAAAATTTTATTGCGTTTTTTACTCGCGAGTTGAAGCCGGTTATTCGGCCCTCAGGATGAGCTTGATATCCCCGAGATGCAGCGGTCCCTGAGTGGCCAGCTTGATTTTACCCTCTTTGTCCACAAAGAAACTGCTCGGGATTCCCATGACCAGTCGAAAAGGTGAAGGCAGGTCAGAACGACGACTGGCGAGAATTGTGTAGTTGATTTTAGTTCCGGCGGCAAATCGTTTCAACAGGACCGGGTCCTCATTTGATACCGCCAGAATCGCCAGTTTTTCCTCGCTGATTACATTTCGCAGCGCAATCAGGTGCGGGATTTCCTGAATGCACGGTATACACCAGGTAGCCCAGAAAACAATAAGGACGTCTTTCCCGCGGTAATCACTCAATTTGTGTTTTTTGCCGTAAATGTCGGGAAGGATAAAATCTTTGACAGGTTGGCCATACCAGGATGTGAAGATGGGCCCCCAGCCTCGGGGCTCTTTGGAGTTTAAAATATCCTCAAGACGGACGGCGGTAGAGCTTTCCAAAGCAACAGAGGAGGGGATATTCACTTCAGGCGGCTCGGCAGGTATATGTATATGGTCAACTGTGGGTAATTTCGGGACCTGAGGAGGTGAAAAACGGGTTTTGTAGAAAGCCCATAATGCAGCCAGAATCAAAATGATAATGACAATGCCAAACAGCCAGTTATATATCGATTTTTTTCTCTCTGTCACTTCCAGTATCTCTTGTTTGAGAGTGCTATAAGAAGATTATTATAGCCTACCTGAGAAGATTTGCCAACCGATATGTTTTTGCTGAACGGCGGAATCGCCGCTTTTTTTCGTAAGCCTCTTTTGGGTAAAGTCCTTTTCGCGGCGCAACGGGTGATTATAATAGTCGCATTATGAAGATACTAATATATGGGGGCGGCTCGGTAGGGCTCGGGCTGGCGAGCTGCCTGATAAAAGCCGGCGGTGATGTGGATATTGTCGCCAGAAAGCAAACCGTGGCGGCTTTGCGCAAAGACGGACTTGTAAGGCGAGGGATTTTTGGGGAGTATTGTGCGCCGCCGGATAAATTCGGGGCCTTTGCATCACTGAAAGAGATTCTTAAGAAAACCTACGATTATATAATGGTATGTGTCAAATCGTTCGATTCGGCCGAGGCGGCGAAAGACCTTGCCGAGAACAAAGCGCTATTCGATAAAGAAACAAAAATAGTTCTGTTTCAAAACGGCTGGGGCAACGCGGAGGTTTTTGTCTCTCTTTTCCAGGCCGAACAGGTTTATAGCGCCCGCGTTATCACCGGATTTCACAGGCCGAGTGATAACGAGGTTGAGATAACGGTTCACGCCGATGCAATTCATGTCGGCAGCCTGTTCGGGTGCGATTTGGCCTGTATTGAAAAGTTATGTGAATTTATAGACAGGGGCGAGATACCGTGCGAGAAAACAAGTGATATAGCCGGGGACCTTTGGTCGAAGATGCTTTACAACTGCGCTCTTAATCCGCTCGGCGCTATTCTCGATGTACCGTACGGCGCACTCGCTGCCAGTGATTTTACCCGCGTCGTTATGAACAATATCGTGGAGGAAGTATTCGAGGTTATGCAAAAAGCGGGGTACAAAACACACTGGCAAAGCGCTAAGGATTATCTGGCGGTATTTTATCAAAGACTCGTACCCGATACGGCAAAACACAAATCGTCGACATTGCAGGATATTCTTGCAAAAAAGAAGACCGAGATTGAAGCCCTGAACGGAGCGGTGATAAGATTGGCGCAGCAGCACCAGATAAGCGTTCCATATAATAAGGTTGTTTACAATATGGTTAAGTTTGCCGAACTGGGAAGTAAGTAGGAAAACATTTGGCCTTCGCTTTCCTATTGAGCAGGCGTTTCCTCGTCATGGGTGGATTGGATTTGGTTTAACTGCATTCCGAACTTATTAAATTTAGCGCCGGCCTCTTCATACTGGTTCTGAGCGTTGCGAAGATGCCTGCCGAGGACCTCCCAGTTGACGCCGAAATCGGCGAAAGAGGCGTTTAGCGTCTTCAGGTTCCGGTGGATTTCCGCAGCCTGTTTTTCAATCTGCAGGCCGTGCAGACCCATCACTATTGTCATCAGGTAGGCATACAACAAATTGGGCGAGACGGGAATTACCTTCTTGTCCAGCGCATATTTCAAAATATCGTGTGTGTCGCCGTCGTATTTTACAATCGTTTCGTAATAAACATTCTCGGCGGGGATATACATCAAGGCGAAATCAAGTGTTCCCTCGGCCGGGCGGATATAACTCGAGGCGATTTTATCGATATGATTTGCCACGTCCTTCTGGAACTGCCTGCGCAGCTTGTTCTTTTCGTCTTCATTTTCGGTCTTTAACATTGCCTCGAAGCTCGGCAAGGGGAACTTAGCGTCGATGGGCACAGCATAGTCGGGCATCTTCACAAGGGCATCAACTATTTTGCCGTCTTTGAATCGGTTCTGGAGTTTGTAACTATCCTGCGGCAAAACAGTCGCCAGGAGATTTTCAAGCGACCATTCACCCAGCTGGCCGCGAAGCTTGGGGCTGGTCAGGATATTCTGCAGCCGCCTTACATCCGTGCCGAGCAGCAGCATCTGTTTGTTTGTGCCCTGCAGCTCGCCAATCTGGCTGTGCAGTTTGCCGAGGGTCTGCTGACTTGAATTTAGATTCTGAGTAATATTTTCCTGGCCCTTCTGTAGTGATGCCTCAAGCGTGCTACGCAGGCTGTCCTGAGCCGTCCTGATTGATTCGAGCTGCTGCTGCAGCAGACCGATGGAGTTACTCTGGCCGGCTATCTCTCTGCGATGGGCCGAGCTGGTAACAATAAGCCAGACCAGAAGGGCCGCTGCGAGAACCATTAAAAACACTGCCATAGTTACTAAAACAGATATGCTCATATTTTTTCCTTTAACAAGCCGGTTAGATTATAGATTTTGCCGGGCGTTTCGTCAAAAGACTTGCCCCTTTAGAAGGGAGTTTTTATCATATCGGCTGTAAAAATGAGAAATTACCACCTTGTCATCCTGAAAAAGCCTTACCTGGACGCGATCCTGGCCGGGCGAAAAACAATCGAATCGCGTTTTACCCGCGGGCGACATTCATTTATTAGTCAGGTAAGGCAGGGCGATTTGCTGTTTCTCAAGGTAAGCTCCGGCCCGGTCTGCGGGCAGGCGAGCATCTCCGCCGTCAGGCATTTCGAAGACCTTACGCCCGCGAAGGTGGCCGAAATCAAACGCCAATACAACGAGCATATTTTGGGCGGCGAGGAGTACTGGCAAAGCAAGGCAGAGAGTAGATTCGGTTTTCTGGCCTGGCTGGAAGACGTCCGGCCTGTGAAACCGACGATGATTGCGAAAAAGGACTGGCGAAGCTGGGTAGTTCTGACGCCAAAAGAGAATTTCGGACTGTTAAAAAACCGGTCTTGAAAACCTAAGGATGATTGTGTTTAGCCACAAATCAAGTTTGCTCTTAGAAACTTGCACACAACGTTAATCACTAATCTTGAATTATTTGTCCTATACACGCAGTTCACTTATTCTTTTTGTTTATCTTATCCTTCGACGTCGTATCCTCATTAATTGCTTCGGCCAAAAGACGACATCGTCGTTATCCGCCCATGTTCTCGGGTTTTCTTGTTCGTCTTTATCCATCCGGCCACCGTCATCTACACAATTCAATCCAACGCTGTATAACGTAAATTTCTCATCAGTTCTTTTATAAACTAACGGTTTATCGCTGTATGGGTCCATCGGTAATTCTTTGATATATTCGTTTGCTAACAGTTGATTCAAACTATCAGGATAGCTGCCTTTTTCCTGCTTATATCTGAGTAAACCTAAAACTGATATGAGTGCTTCGATTTTACATTGTGTTAGGTGAGGGGTTTCACCGACATATTCAAGAATATCCTTGAAATACCAAACGGGCCAATATCTGGCCCTTGTATAATACGAGGCATCTGTCAAATTATTTAGCATAGATATATCGTAGCCACCGGTGCGAGATTCTTTTCGTCTGTGAAATGGCGTTTTGTTTACCTCTTTTTGCAAATCATTGAAACATCTTTGAAACGCCCGACACATTTCACGCCTGTCTGCGCCGGCAATCGATATTCCAAGAAGGAATCCACGATCGAGTACTTTATTCGCTGGTGATTTCTTATTGAGTATTATGTACTGGAATTCCCAAAGGAACGGAATCAGATTTTCTGATTCTTTACCGTAATTATCCACCAAGAACTCCTCGACATCTCCCGGAATCACACGGCCTGATGAGCTTCTGTCATACTCTGCAAAGAATTCCCTGACGCGGCCAGGAATCAGATGGCCGGAACCTTTGCCGTTGTCCGTGTAACATCTCTGTATAAAATCAAGACTCTTAAACCTTTCCACATCATAGTTTATTAAGAAGGTGTCATCGGTCATTAACTTCTCGAGTGCGTCCTGAAAATTCTTCAGTTCCTGTCGATCTGCCGGGTCATTACTTAGTATTGTAATGGCACTATTGGCGAAATACTGCTGTATATATAGACCTGTGTTTTGTTCACGTATTAAACGCGGGCCTTTAAGATGCATACCGGCCTGGTAGCAAGTTAAAAGGTCATCTAAGGCCTCTTTATGGTATTTATCATTGGCCTTAAATATTGCTCGCCAGCACATTAGGCTTGCCAGGTTTCTCAGGAATCCCATGTTCTCGTACTCATTTATTTCTCCAAAACGTTCAAACCCGCTACGGTTCCAGCAGCAATAAGGTTTTTGGGTTGCTTCAGTAAATGACTGAAGTGTTTCTGAGTTGTCCTGAATCCATCGTCGCAAAGCGGAGAGATATTCGTCGCTCAAATCAGAAAGGCTGAAATTGACTATGATTTCGTCTAAAAGATAGATTTGATTTCCTCTTTCCTCCTGTAAGGGAGGCAATTTGACATAAAGCTCAAACGCCTTTGTGTAAAGAGGTACGGCGTTGAGAGCTTCATCCGCCACAGGCCTGGCGAGATGAGTCATCTGCTCGATATAATTGACAGCAATAGTGGGCGTGCCAAGCGAAATATAGAAACAATAGAATATAAAGCAAGCAATCAAAAGCCCCAGGGCCTGAAACGACCGCACAGCTATCGTTTGCCAAAGCGGTCTGCAGCGTCTTTTTGCCCGGCGAGTGAGAACAGCAAGCATTTTGGCGTCGCCGAATTCGGTGATTAATTTCTGGGCCTTTTTCTCTTTTTCATCATCGTCTTTGCAGTCTTTAAGGGCATCTTCGAAGTGGGCGGCAAGCTCGGTCTTAACCTCGTCACGTACTTTTCGCCGATATCGCATTAGTTTTATGACAAGGTTTATATATTCAGCAACGCAAGGGGGAAGGTCATTAAAACTTTTATCCTTTTGTTTTTTTCTCATAATCACTCACTTGGCCAAAAAGGCGCTATAGGAGTCAAATGAAAGCGACGACGTGCACAGCCTTCATTTAGCTTTTAGTTTCAAGCGGGTATGAGGCCGGCGCCGAAGACAAGCCCAAGGCCTTCGTAAAGACTGCCGAGCTGCTGTTTTTGTTTTGCAAGTTGAGTTTTACCTTTGCTGGTAATGGAATAATACCGGCGTTTCCGGCCGTTTTGGGCCTCTTCCCATTTGCCTTTGACTAATTTTTTGGCCTCCAGGTTGTAAAGCAGGGGATAAAGCGTGCCTTTTCCCAGAGTAAGGATGTTGTCCGAGCGGTTCTCGATGGCTTCACTGAGCTGGTAGCCGTACATCGCCCCGCGGGAAAGAATCTCCAAAACCACGACCGGTGCGACGCCTTTTAGTAATTCTCTTTCGAATTTCATAAAAAACTCCTAAAATATGGTTTGCTATACATATTATGTAACACATACTATGTAATGTCAAGTATATTTTGAATTTTTTTTAGTCTAAAATTAATCTGATGTTGCAAGAGCTGGAAATGGGGCGTAAAAGGCACGATAAATCTTATGTGGCGTGGGTCTTTTAGCCGGTTTGAGTCAGCAGCCAGTCATACCATTTTTGCATACCTTCGCCGGTCTTGGCGGAGATTGGAAAGATTTCCAGGCCTGGGTTCAGTCTGCGGGCGTCGGCCTTTACACGTTCGAGGTCAAAATCGACTACTTTAAGCAAATCCATCTTGTTTATCAGCAGAACCTTAGACTTCGAAAAGATAGCGGGATACTTTGCAGGCTTGTCGTCGCCTTCCGCAACAGAAAGCACGACGAGCTTGGCATTTTCGCCCAGCTCGAAGTCCGTAGGGCAGACCAGGTTGCCGACATTCTCGATAATGACCACGTCGAGCGTCTCCAGCGGCAGATTGTGCAGGCCGGCGGTTATCTGTTCTGCAGAGAGGTGACAGGCGCCGTTTGTGTTTATCTGCACAGCAGGTGCGCCGGTTGCTTTTATTTTCCGGGTGTCGATATCGGTCTTTATATCGCCTTCGATTACGGCGATTTTGAGCTTGGTCTTCAGGTCGTTTATCGTCTTTGCCAGGATTGTGGTCTTGCCGGAGCCGGGTGAGGAAATCATATTCAGGCAGAAGATTTTTTTCTCGGCCAGTAATTTCGTATTTTCAAAAGCGCACTGCTCATTCGCGTCGAGAATCTTTTTCTTAATATCCACCTTAAACATATCAACCTTCCTCCTCTAACTCTATTTCTTCCAGCAGCAGGGGGCTGTCCGGCAGCATATCCAGGTCACTGCTTTTGCAGGCGGGGCAATTAATATCCGAGTTAATATCGACTTCAAAGGTCTTCTCGCAACTCCTGCACTTTGCCTGGAGCGGCTTCTGCTCAATCACTAACTTAACGCCTTCGCAGGGCGTACCTTTCGCAATGGCTTCGAATGCAAAGCACAAAATCTCTTCGTTGATGCTGTAGAGCCGGCCGCAACTGATTTTAGCGCTGATGGGCCTTGCATTATGTTTCGCCGCTTCCGCCGAGATAGCGGCAAGTAAGCTTTGAGCTACCATTGTCTCGTGCATAATTTTTGCATTCTGTAAAAAGTGAACCGCACTAAGTCAGCATATTCTTGGAAGTTCGCGGCCGTAAGGCATCTGGACAATTCTTCTTCCGCCAATCTTTGTTATAAGCTCGACGAGAGGTGCTTTCAAAGCTTCAATAACCCGGCCGATTATAGCAGCATCTTTACCCAGCGGATGTTTTTTACAAATGTTAAGAGCCTGTTCGGCCGAATCAGGCGAGACGATTGCGACAAATTTTCCTTCGTTAGCTATGTTTAGAACGTCGAAGCCCAGCATCTCTGCCGCCGCGCGAACCGGGAGGTTGGCCGGAATATCGGTTTCGTTAATCTCAATCGCCCTGCCGCTGCCTGTAACAATCTCGTTAAGCGTTGAAGCAAGCCCGCCCCGCGTGGGGTCGCGCATAAACTTCACGCCTTTAGTGTTTTCCAATATCGAGCAGGTTAATTCCGCCAGCGCAGCGCAATCACTTTTAATCTGTGTTTGAAATTTTATGTCTTCGCGCTGCGATATTATCGTCATGCCGTGGTCGCCGATGGTTCCGCTAAGTAATACTTTGTCACCGACGGCAACTTTGTCGAGTCCCAGGTCCACGCCGGGCAGCCTTTCTCCGATGCCGGCTGTATTTATAAATATCTTGTCCGCTGCGCCGGCCTCGACAACTTTCGTATCGCCGGCCACTATCAAAACATTATTATCGCGAGCGGCAGTGGCGGCACTCGATAGTATTTTGTCCAGCAAATTGATTTCAAGACCTTCTTCGATAATCAATGAAAGGCTCAGGGCAACCGGTTTTGCACCTGAGACGGCCAAGTCGTTTATGGTTCCGCAGACGGCAAGCTTGCCGATATCGCCCCCGTTGAAAAAGAGCGGTTTTACCACGTAGCTGTCTGTGCTGAAGCAAACCTGGGGTGAGGAAAGATTAAGTTTCGCGGCGTCGGCAAGCTCGGCGATGGTATCGTTTTTTAGTTTCGGCAGGATATGCTGCCGAATCAACTGGTCGGTCAATCGTCCGCCGCCGCCGTGTGCAAGCAGGATTTTGTGGGGTTGCTCAACGCTCATTGGGCCTGTTTGCCTTTCGGTCTATATTTAAACCAAGCCGCGCAAGCGCCTTCGGAGCTGACCATACAAGGGCCGACGGGTGTATCGGGGCTGCATTTTTTGCCGAATAGGGCACACTGTGGCGGCTCAATCAGTCCACAAAGCACCTCACCACACCGGCAGCCGGAGGTATCGTCAACGGGTTTTTCCTCGACACCGAACCTTTTGCAGGTATCGAACCTGCTGTATTCGGGTCTGAGCTTATAGGTGCTTTTCTCGATTTTTCCCAGTCCCCGCCAGTAACCGTCCTCCGGTTCGAAACAGCTCTCGATAACCTTTTGTGCGGTAGTATTTCCACTTTGTGTTACCACGGCTTCGTATACGGATTTTACCTCGGCTTTTTGCTCGATGAGCTGGCGGGATATTTCGCCCAGGCCCTGGATGATTTGCATCGGCTCAAAACCGGCAACGACACACGGCTTTGCAAATTGGCTCACAATCGGGTGATATGCATCCGAGCCGATGATGACGGTGACGTGGCCGGGACATAAAAAGGCATCGATTCTGTTATTCTTGTCTGAAAGCAAGGCCTGCATCGCAGGTATTACACGTTTGTGGCCGCTCAAAATGCAGAAGTTATCAATGCCAAGCTCGTCAGCCTCGCTTACAGCAACGGCGGTGGCGGGGGTAGTTGTCTCGAAACCGACCGCGACGAAGACAATTACCTTATCGGGATTGTCCTTTGCGAGCTGCAGGGCGTCTTCGCTGCTAAGCACAATCCTGACATTGTTATTATTTTGCTTCTCGAGTGAGCCGTTGCTTCCGGGTACTCGAACCATATCGCCGTATGTTGCAATCAGGACGTTTTTCTTCTTTGCTAATTCCAGAACAAGGTTTATATAACCGAGCGGGGTAACACACACCGGGCAGCCGGGGCCGGACAGCAGCTTCATTCTGGCCGGCATAGTCGAGGCTATGCCGCTGCGGAATATCGAGACGGTGTGAGTGCCGCAAACCTCCATTATATTTATCTGCCGGGCCAGACTCTGGCAGGCCTTGTCCATCAGGATTTGGGCTTTGTGAATTCTTTCAAGCATCTATTCGTATCTCATATTCTGATTCACACATCACATTTCACGCTTCATACCATTAACCTGAAATTTTGTCCTGCGATTGATTGAAAGCTTCAATCTCCGCAAGGAGCTCCCAGGTCTCTTTAGCCTCTTCTTCGTCAATCAGCCCGATAGCAAAGCCGGCGTGTACCAGAACAAGCGTACCAACTGTCGCCTCGGGCAGGAGGGTAGTCTTTATCTTCCAGCGATTGCCCATAGCCTCTGCTATCGCAATATCGCCCTTCAATTCAACTATTCTTGCCGGTATCGCCAAACACATTGTTCGTATCCCGATTAGCTATTGTTTAAAGCCGAAAAGATGCAAAATTCATTCTATTGGTTTATATGGCTTAGGTCAATCTTCTGTTCGGAAATCAATTATTAGCGTTAAAATAAAGATTCGACCGTAGTTGTGCGCCTATCCAGTTTTTAGGTGTTGGCTTATCAATGTTTTTATTTGTGATACTCAGGTTTTACTCTTAAAATGTCTACAGAAATACAAACTTTATTTTTCAAAGAACAAAATAAGACCCGAAATAGTGAAACTTAAAATTAAAAATCCATTGTTTGAACTTAAGCTTATCGCAGTAATAATGTCTCTTGTCGGATTAGTAAAGTTAGCCAGCTTTCTTCTTCCAATGATTTTTCTAAGACGCCTTTTTATTGGTGCTCCATTTAGAGAACTCTTTTCCGTTTTTTTCGAAGAAGTTTGTGAAACTTTCAATATTGGAAACAAATATTTTTTCGTATATTTGCTTCTGCTGTCTGTTGTTATATCTTGTATCTATATTATTTCCGGCATATTCCTTATATTTAGAAAATCATGGGCAAGATGCTTAATAGTTTATTCATTAGTAATTGTTATACCCCTTTCCCTTATTAACTACATTTTGGTATCTTTACGCATAGGTTTATATTTACCAAGCTTTGATTGGATAGTGGGCTTAACTCTTCATATAATTGTTCTTCACTTTTTCACAAGACCGCAGATTAAGCAGTTGTTTCCTGAAAAGAATACAGGACAAAAACACTCTACGCTCAATTCTTTTATATAATTTTTAATCAGAAGTGGTTCTATAAATATCGACTAATAGTATATGCTGCAATAGCCGCTTGCCCCAAGGCTATTCCGCCGTCATTGGATGGCACCTCTCGGTTAAATAATATGCGAAAGCCGTTTTCTTTCAACAGCTTAATCAAACGGTTCGTCAAATATCGGTTACAGAATACTCCGCCGCTGAGCGCGACAGTATCAAGCCTGGTACTCTCCTTGGCTTGTATAGCCATCGCCAGCAGGCTGGCGGCAAGGGTATTATGAAACTTTGCCGAGATAATACCGCCTGCAATACCTATTTGGATATCTGCAATTAATTGCTCTGTCATCTTGCGCAGGTCAATCAGGGTCGGCCGGCCGGTTTTCTTAATAAGTTCGAAATCATAATTTTCATCGATTCCATTTTCTATAATTGCTTCAAGGGCCATCGGCAGCTGTGCTTCAAAATGGTTATAATTACCAATCCCAAGCATAGCGGCCACCGCGTCGAAAATCCTGCCCAGGCTCGAGGTCTCAATTGTGTTGACCGATTTTTCGATTTGCTCCAATATGATTTGCTGCTTCTTAGTATTATTTTCAATTCGCTCGAGCAGCCATCTAAATTTGTCCAATTCTAAATTATCGCCGTATGTTTTCTTAAGAAGTCCGAGGACAGGCCTTATAGCCTCTTTACTTGCCTTATCCGCACCGGCCAGTTGGTAATAATCCAGGTGGCCGAGGCGTTCGGAATTTTCCAGTGATGCAATCATACACTCGCAGCCCCAAATCGCGCCGTCCGTTCCATAGCCGGTGCCGTCACATTCGATACCGATGACCGGCCCTTCAAGGCCATGCTCAACTAAAACCGACGCAATGTGTGCCCAGTGATGCTGGACCTGGATAACCTTTACATCAGGTATTGAAAGAGCATATTGGGTAGAAAAATAACCGGGGTGTAGGTCGCAAGCCACGACTTTGGGCTGGACTTCAAATAATTGCCGAAAGTGCTCGACTGAGTCGATGTAATGATGATAGACCTCAGCGTCCTCGAGGTCGCCGATGTGCTCGCTGCAGATAAGCTGATTTTGCTTTACAAAACAAAATGTGTTTTTCATATCTGCCCCTGCTGCGAATATGTCCTGCCGGCAGACTTCTTTCATAAGAACAGGAGCCGGCACGTACCCTCTGGCTCTTCTTAAGGGAACCGGCTTTTCTTCCACAAAATGAATGACCGAGTCGTCAACCTGCCGATAGATTTCTCTGTCGTGCATCAGGAAGGCATCCGCAATACCTGCAAGTCTCTCAAGGGCTTTTTCGTTTTTGCAAATTAAAGGCTCTTCAGAGATATTGCCACTGGTCATAACAAGGACTTCTATAGCTTGGCCGTTTGTCTTCTCGGCAAAAAGTAAATGGTGCAGCGGTGTATAGCAAACCATAAAGCCGAATGTATCAACGCCCTGCGCCACCGATGGGGCTATTGTGGATTCGACAGGCTCACCATAAGCTGAGTCCTTCCTTTTTGGCAGCAGAACAATAGGGCTTTGGGGGCTTTGTAAGACTTTTTCAGCCGATTCGCTAACGATAGCGTACTTTTTTATCTTTTCAACCGAGCCGGCCATCGTAGCAAAAGGTTTATGGTCCCGGTGCTTGCGTTCTCGCAGCCGTTTGACCGCCGAGTCGTTAAGGGCATCGACTGCTAAATGAAATCCACCGATTCCTTTTATAGCGAGGATTTTGCCGTCAAGCAGTAAACCCGCGGCCTGCGTAATCACCTTGTCACTATCTTTTTCTATAATTCTGCCGGTAGTGTCGGTGAGATAAATTTTCGGGCCGCACTTGGGGCAGGCGACAGGCTGGGCATGGAAACGCCTGTCGGCCGGGTCATTATATTGCGAAGCGCATTGAGGACACATTTCGAAGACAGACATTGTCGTATTAGGCCGGTCGTATGGTATCGTTTTTATCAGTGAGTATCTCGGGCCGCAGTTGGTACAATTAATGAACGGATAACGATATCGAAAATCGTCCGGCTTGTTCATTTCACCGAGACAATCCCGACAGGTGGCGGTGTCCACCGTTACCTCGGAAAGTGCTGTGCCTGCCGAATCGCTCGGTCTTATGCTGAAACTCTTTTCGCCGGCCACGACAGGAATACCAATCACCCGGCAGGAATCTATCTTCATTAATGGGGGGCCTTCGTTGCCGGATTGGAGGCGGTTGATAAATTCGGCGCAATCGCCGCGGCGGCCCTGCAGCTCGATGGTTACGCCTTTTGTATCGTTAAAGACGAAACCTGAAAGCGAAAGCTGGGTAGCGAGCCGATAGACAAACGGTCGAAAGCCGACTCCCTGTACACATCCTGTTACGGATATTTTTTTCCTCTCGAGCAAAACAGCACCAAAAAAGAGTAATTTATAACATATTTTTACTTGAAGCATATTCTCTAACAATGTGAGTCTGATGGCAACACCTTTCATCAATAATACCTGCCGGGCGGATGGATTGTTCATCTCGGCGGTTTTCAGAGCAAAAACGACAAGACACTTTTCAAATTGACCGCAGGGAGTTTCGAAAGTATCATAACCAGGTCTAAAAACAAAATCCCAAACGAAACAACTGGTGTTACACCGGATACAACAAGATGTTGATTCCGCAGGCTTTGACGGCTTTTTTGAGAAGCGGAGCTTTGTACTGAATGAGCTGAAAAAACAATTGGGCCTGCTTGATATATTCTCTATCGCCTCGGGTGCGATGATAAGCTCGGGTCTGTTTGTTCTGCCTGCAATCGCATATCGAAAGGCGGGGCCTGCCGTGATATTGTCCTATCTTTTCGCTTCGATTCTGGTTATCCCCAGTGTTTTGAGTAAGGCGGAACTGTCGACTGCTATGCCGCGTGCCGGTGGGACCTATCTGTACATCGAACGCAGCCTTGGTTCGATAGCCGGGCTTTTCAGTGGTTTGGCAAACTGGTTCTCGGTAGCTTTGAAAAGCGCGTTTGCGCTGGTCGGTATCGCGGTTTTTGTCAGAATCGTGGTCGAACATATGCTTTCGATAAAACTCACAGACCAACAAGAGGCAATACTTCTAAAGACGATAGCCAGCGTATTCTGCCTTGGCTTTATGCTTCTTAATATCGTCAGTGTTAAACACGCCGGCAGACTTCAGGTCTGGCTCGTGATGGGTATGTTTGGGATACTGACGCTTTTTATAATCACGGGCACCAAGTCAATCGCTCTTGGAAGGTATGAGCCTTTCCTGCAGAACGGCTGGGCGGCGGTCTTTGCCACAACAGGTATGGTCTTTGTGAGTTTCGGCGGCCTGACCAAAGTCGCCAGTGTGGCCGAGGAGGTGATAGATCCCGCGAAGAACCTCGCACTGGGAATGATTCTGGCCTGGTTTTTTGTGAGTGTTCTTTATCTGGGCACAATTGCAGTAACGGTGGGAGTGGTAGCGGGGCCGGAGTTGGCCGAATCATTAACGCCAATCTCACTGGCAGCAAGCAGTTTTATGGGTTCGGTGGGCGTAGCTCTCGTTACATTTGCCGCGATGGCGGCGTTTATAACGACCGCAAACGCGGGAATACTGGCTTCTTCAAGACAACCGCTGGCGATGAGCAGAGATAAGCTGCTGCCGGCGGCTCTGGCAAGGTTAAACATCCGTTTCAAAACACCGCACGTTAGTATAATAGTAACCTGCGGATTTATAATTCTTGCAATCGTGCTTCTGGATATTGAGTTGCTTGTAAAGACAGCTTCTACGCTGATGATAGTTCTGTTTATGCTGGTAAATGCCAGTGTAATTATCATGCGTGAAAGCAGGATTCAAAGCTATCGGCCGGTGTTTAAGTCGCCTTTATATCCGTATATTCATATTATTGCGATAGTAGCCTATGCCCTGCTAATCGTGCAAATGGGATTTGTGCCTTTGATAGTCACGGCCGGGTTTATAAGCATCTCGGCGGCTTGGTTCGGTCTTTATCTTTACAAAAGAGTTACAAGACAATCGGCCCTGATGCACGTTGTAGAGCGTGTTACGGATAGAGAGCTCCAGGCCGTAACGCTTGAAGATGAGCTTAGGGATATCCTGCTGCAGCGGGACGAAGTAGTCGAAGACCGGTTCGACAAGCTGATAAGGGAGTGTGAAATAATGGACCTGCCCGAGAGCAGCAGAGCGGACGATGTCTTCAGGGCCATCTCCAAAATCCTCGCGGACAGGCTCAAAGCCGACGAATACGTCTTATTTGAAAAGTTCCTTCAAAGGGAAAGCGAAGGTACGACGGTAGTTCAGCCGGGTTTAGCGATACCGCACATAATTTTGGAAGGCGAGAAAAAGTTCGATGTTGTTCTGGTCAGGGCCAGGCAAGGCGTGACTTTTCCTCACGCAGCCGAGCCGGTTAAAGCGATATTTATTCTCGTCGGCAGCAAGGATGAGCGGAACTATCATTTGCGGGCGCTGATGGCGATAGCACAAATCGCACAGGGTGAGAACTTTGAGAAGCAATGGCTTGAAGCAAGAGATATACAGGCAATCCGGAACCTGATACTTCTTTCAACAAGAAAAAGGGATTCCGACTAACACTTCGTGCTGCCACGCCGAAAAACTGCCAATCAGCCAATCAGGCGTGAACCCCGAAGCAGGCGAGGGTGAAGGGGAGGCTGTTCAAGGTTGTCTCTTAAATGAGGTTTACCGGCCAGAGAACGCAACCTATATGCAACTGGTTTGTCGAATTGAACAAAATCAGGTGATAATCCAAGGATTAAAACGGTTGAGTACACCGTTGTAAGCAGAAATCTATATGCTCTCCGTTATTCGCTGTTTTTCACTTGAAAGAGCAATAATTTGATTGTATTTTGGGAGAGTACAACAGCGGCTGGGATTCCTCTGAATGACGATAAGTTCGGGATGTTATACGGAAACCGCATAAGACGCTTGATAAGAAAGCGAATTGTCGTAAGCGTTTGTAGAAAAGGCGCTTATGTGTTGAATAAAAAGGTGTTATGCCGACAGTCGGGCGCTTGTGGGTTCTTATCTGGAAACCATATATACATAGTTATATGTAGAGTGTTCCCGAACAGTAGTGTAACGACTTTCTACGATTACCAATCTATGGGAGGAAGCCGTGAACAATATCGTTTTTCATACCGACGTAACTAAAATTCTGTCTGCAGATTCTTACGTGATCAGTCGATTCAGTCCCGATCTACCAATGCCACCACCGGCTGATCCCAATGCGCTGACAGATTTCTTGGATGTAGTTGACGTTGTGACCAATGAGACTTTTCTCCAATACCGACCCGCTGAAAATCAACGCGGCCCCCTTAACCAGGCGTGTAAACGAATATCATACGAAACAGAGGCAGTCCGGCCACCAGTATCGCCACTTATCTGGGATCTTGGTGGAGTGACCAAAGATGCGGAACAGACTCTATCTTTCTTCGCTCCACTTACACAAACAGAGAAATCGATCAGACGATTGGCAGAGTGGGTCCGGTTCCAGGTATCAACCTCGTATCTTCAGAACATCTTCTGGGCTGCAAATAATGAACAAGAGCTCCAGTATGCCCTTGAGGTGTACAAGCGCTATTACCTCACTGATACTCCCTTGATCAATACGGCTGTCGAAATCTTGGGTTGTAACCCTTTCGGTTACGCTACGGATGCGCTTAACCAAAAGTATTGGTCTCCTGCCGACTTCTTTCTTTCTTATACATTCTGGGCATACATCAAGGGTTGCAGATTTGCTAGAGGTCTTAGTGAGGAGAACATTTACGTGGTGCATTGGCTCCGAGAAAGGGCAATTACTGAATCCGACGGTGTGAAGAAAGGATCTCAGGAAACCCTCGGCGTCAAAATTCCTTGGGGGCCAATAGTCCGATACCAATTGGATTTACTACCTGCAGATATTACGGTGGGATACTTAACGAAGGCACTCATTAAGCTAAGAATATACTCTATTGCAGAATCAAAAAACGCCGTGACCTCTCACAAACGGCGTGATTTTCTTGCCACTGGATTGATGGTTTTCAATGAAACAATCGGTACTACGAGAAGCTTCGTCGTTGACGAACTTGCGAAGATGACAGGAAATGTTGTAGCGAGTACCTATCCGGGCCCCGGACATGGCGCAAAGTTCCTGCTACAGCTGGTAAACAGGCCAATTAACAAGGCCAGAGCTAAGAAGACTATCAAGTACCTCGTCTCGACCAAAAGCCGAGTTTCTGAATTCATCCAGAACGGTGCATAGTTTGCCAATGCCTTACCGATGAAAGTGTAGTCGTAGGACACATAACCAGGCTAATGCAGCCGACGCAAAAAGCCGCGCGGCTGAACCTGAACGTTACGTGCGGTTCAACGGAATTCAATCGAATGCACGAAGTTGCTTGCTGATTAGGGGAAAAAGCACACTTTACCAGAACAGTATGAATCGGCCTTGGCTCTGAGTGACGCACATTTGGGACCTGGGTAGAGAGTTCCAGCATCGAATTTTGCACCAAATACGCAACTCAAACGCAACCAGAATCTGTGAGAATTTAATAACTACGTTACAAACACCAACTTACATAACGATAAAAACGGTTAGAAAGACCGTTGCCTAAGTCAAATCACTGTATTAAGCGAAAAGAAGCCACCTATTTGGTTCTCAAATCTTTTCCTAGCAGGTGAAAATTTCGTTTGTATCGGCATGTTGGTGGCTAACCGTAAGAGCCGGTTTTCAGGAAGCAGAGCCAAGTTTATGGCCGGGGCCGACGGTGTAAAGGCGCTTTTTTGGCTCAGTATTAACGTGGGCGGCGATTACCTTGCCGACAAAAATTATGTGGTCGCCGGCCTCGATTTGGGTCTCAAGCGTACACTCGAAATTTGCGACGGCGTCGGTGAGCAGGACGGAATCGATCGCTGCGGCCTGCTCGTTCCTGCAATCGAACTCGGCAAACTTATCGGTATCACGGCCGCTGTGGCTGCCGAAAAACAAGGCCGCATCGGCCATATCAACCGAGGGGTATGCAATCGTAAAACACTTCGAGTGGCGGATGGCCGTGGTTGAGTAGTGGCTCGTCGCTACCGCTATCGCCATCATCGCCGGCCGGCCGGATGCGAACATCGTCCAGCCAAGCGTAATGGGATTGGCTTTGCCCTTTTTATCCTTTGCAATTGCGATGACTACCTGTTCGGGGTATTTGGTCTTTACCGCTTCGACATATTCAACTTGCTTTTGCATTTCGGGACTCCCAAAACAATTTGGTGTTTACTTGAAAGATATATTTGATAAAATTTTACCCGTAAGAGTTATTTTAACAAGGAGAATCCCGTGAGCAAGATTGGATTTATTGGTGGCGGGAATATGGCTGAAGCACTTATCAAGGGGATGGTATCGGCAAAGGTCTATCCGCCTGAAAACATAATTGCCGGTGATATACGGGCCGAAAGGCTCGAATATCTAAAAGAACAATATGCTGTCGGGACCGAAGCGGATAACGCGGCGGTAGCGCGGTCGGTGGAAGTTCTTATCCTCAGTGTCAAGCCGCAGAACATGACCGATGCCCTAGAGAGTATAAAAGACGCGGTTAAGACCGACACGCTTGTGATATCAATCGCAGCGGGCATAAAGGTTTCCAAAATCGCCGATGCTTTGGGTGATATTGCAATAGTTCGTGTTATGCCTAATACACCTGCCTTGATAAGCGAAGGAGCAAGCGCTTTATTCGCCAACGAAAGGGCAAAGGCGAAGCTGGATAAAGCAATGTCGATATTCTCGGCGGTCGGCAAAGCGGTCGTCGTTGAAGATGAAGGTTTAATAGATGCCGTCACGGCAGTAAGCGGCAGCGGGCCTGCCTATTATTTTCTCCTGATGGAAGAAATGATAAAAGCGGCCGGCAAACTGGGCCTGCCCGACGAGACGGCCAAAGAACTTGTTCTGCAAACCGCCAAAGGGGCGGCCCTGCTCGCAGCTCAGCGCGACAAACAGGGAGAGACACCTGCCCAGCTTCGCCAAAAGGTAACTTCACCCGGCGGAACCACCGAGGCGGCCTTGAAAATATTCTCAGAAGGACAGCTTGGCGAGATTATATCCAGAGGTATTGAACGAGCCTGCCAAAGAAGCAAAGAACTTTCCGGTTGAGACTATTCCACGATTATCGCCTCGACGGGGCATTCGTCCACGGCCTGCTTAACGGCGTCCTCAAACTCGGCAGGAACACTATCCACCCTGACCTGGGCCTTGTCATCACCCATTTCAAAGACATCCGGGCAGGTTTCGACACATAATCCGCAGGCGCTACAGGTATCTTCTTCAATTCTGACTTTCATATTAAATCCCCTTCTAAATCGACATTTACTATTGATTATTTACCATTGATTACTTATCATTGGCAGAGCATTAAAAGTGGTCGAAAGAAAATAGTCAATAATAAAATTTTTACGGCCGGGTCCCATGCAAACTGAGCCCGCGAACCTGGTCAGGCGGGGAACCGAGCAGCCATAAGCGTGGTCCTCGGTTGTGCCGTGGTTAACCCGGCCTTCTTTGATTGATAATTAATGTATACAGTATTGGCAAGAAGATACAGGTCACAGAAATTCGAGGAGGTGATAGGTCAGAGTGCGATCGCCAGGACACTCATTAACGCGATAAAAACCAACCGGGTTGCGCACGCGTACCTTTTCACCGGGCCGAGAGGGGTGGGCAAGACTACGATGGCCCGAATCATGGCCAAGGCCCTTAACTGCCTTAAGGCCGACGGGCCTACCAGCGAGCCCTGCTGCAAATGTGAAAGCTGTGTGGCCATCAACACCGGTGATGATATCGACGTAATTGAAATCGACGGCGCATCTAACACCGGTGTCGACGATGTCCGCGAATTGCGCGAGAACGCAATCTACAGGCCCGCACGCGCTCGATACAAAATCTATATCATCGACGAAGTCCATATGCTTAGCACCTCGGCCTTTAATGCCCTGTTGAAATTACTCGAAGAGCCGCCCTCGCATATAAAATTTATCTTCGCAACCACACAGCCGAACAAGATACTGCCGACGGTTCAGTCCAGATGCCAGAGATTTGATTTCAAAAACATCGGCTCGGCCCAAATTGCCGAACAGTTAAGGTACATACTCAAAACGGAGAAGATAAACTTCGAGGATGAGCTGGTTGTGGCGGTGGCGAGAATGGCAAGCGGCTCAATGAGGGACGCGCTTAGCCTTTTAGACCAGCTTATAAGCACCGGAATCGAGCCGCTGGCCTTTTCAATGCTTGAGGAGTATCTTGGGCAGCCGGATGTCGAGAAAATCCGTAACCTCGTTGAGAAAATATCGGCCGGCGACGCGGGCCGAAGCCTTGCTGTAATCAATGATTTGCTGGCCGAGGGACAGTCCGCAGCACAACTGATAACCTCGACCATCGACTTTATGCGGGATTTGACGGTTTTGAAATGCGATGCAAATGCTACCGAGCTTTTGGTTGTTATGACGGACGGCCGTAAGGATGCCTGCAAGCTTGCGGAGAAATTTGATATGCCCGGCCTTATTTACGACATAACCGCGCTCGAGAAGCTCCGCTGGACCCTGAGAAACACTGATAATCCAAGAGCAATTCTTGAGGCTACGATGCTAAGGTTGACCCTGAGTGAGCAATTCCTGGACGCTTCCGAGCTTCTTTCGCAACTGGAAGGCCGGCCGGCTGCCCAGAGGGAGGTAAAAAAAAAATCACCCGAGACGGTAAGCGGAGTTGGTGACCAAACAAGCCGAAGTAAGCAGGCCTTTGTGCAGACTAATCTGCTGCAGCAGACTGAACCTGTAACATCGGGCAAGCTTCAGTTATTTTCCATAAAAAGCAAATGGCCGTCAATTCTGAAGGCGATTGATGCCAAGGACGCCAATATCTCCGCGAAAATGGCTGACGCCGTTCCTCACAGCCTGGATAATGATGGAACGCTGACGCTTTCGTTCCCGGCGAAGGCGGCTATGGCGAAGGCGCTGTGCGAAAATGGAAGTGTTAAAATCCAGATACAGTCACTATTGAGCCAGATGCTTGAGGTACCGGTGAAGGTGCGTTTCACTATTGAACAGCCTGAGTCTAACGGCCGGACGAACGCAAAAAAACCGAGAAAGACGGGCCGGCTCAGCCAGAAGGAAGTGAATGAGATTATTAACGACCCGTCGGTAAAAGCTATCCTGATGGACCTCGATGCGAGCGTTACTGATATTCAGCCCCCGTAATACGACTATGGGTAGCAGCCTCAAGCGCCAGCCCCCCGCGAAGCGGGGGACAAGCTTGGGGATGGTTCGTTAGCCAATTAGGAAGGTTTTCTGTTGATAATGAATTAGATATGATGCCGTTATGCTGAATGGGAAAGTATATACAAAAAGATGCCATCGTTACAATCTTGCGGGAAATGCCCACGAATTAACATTTAGCTGCTACAATAACCGGCCGTTTCTTTTGGCGGAAAGAACCTGTAAGTATCTTGTTGATTCCATTATTAAAAGTCGTGAAAAGCACAAGTTCGACTTGTGGGCTTATGTTTTTATGCCGAACCATGTGCATTTGTTGATATTTCCGAGAAAACAGCAATATTCAATTTCCGATATATTGCTTTCAATAAAGCAACCTGTATCACGCAAAGCATTAAATTATCTTAAAAGCAATAATCCTGATGGATTGAAATATCTGGCAACATCTCAGAGGCACAGGCTTTACCGGTTCTGGCAAAAAGGCGGAGGTTATGACCGCAACATAACAGAAGTCGAGACTGTTATTAATTCAGTACGTTATCTTCATAATAATCCGGTACGCAAAGGCCTGGTTGAAAGTGTGGATAGTTGGTATTATTCAAGCGCCGCTGATTGGCAGGATACTCGGCAGGGACCGATACCAATAGACTTTGATAGTTTCCCTGTGACCTGAGTCATCCCCAAGCTGCGCCCTTCGATCCCGGCGCGCCGGGACTCAGGGCTTGCTTGAGGCTGCCACCCCTGACGCTTAGTTAGCTTATAAAGGCAAATACGATGGCTAATTCAAACAACATAGAACAATCATCGTCGCATTTCGAAACAGCTGCAAGTATGCTTGAAAGCTTGGAAGAAATTCCAATCACAAAGGAATTTGGAGTAGAGTCAAATTCTTGTAATCCCGCATTGTTGCTTAATACGTCCGTTTGGAATCAGAGTATGCTGTTGAGAGTTAGAGAACTGGGGAATGCTTCTATTAGTCTATGGAAGCAGAATCGTCTTGTCTCTGCTGCTATTTTAACACGGTGTCTTTTGGAAACCGTAGCATTATATTACCATATAAAAACAATACTAGAAGACGTTAGCAATGAAAAACATCCGGTCAGCAGCGCGGTTACAGAACTCTGGCGAGCCGGTCGTGGACGAAACCGTCGAAATCTAAACCTGCTATTCAAAAACGCGCCCAATACAACTCAGAAATATGAAGCTCTTGAATTGGACGAATTTCGTAAAGCACTTACTCAAAAGAGCGAATCTCTGAAATACTCCTACAGTGAACTTTCAGAATATGTACATCCAAATGCTCCAGGAACTTCAGAGGCATATACAAATCCTAACCAAGAGAATTTGTCTTTTGTTTTCGATGGAAATTTTGGCCATTTTTCGCATAATACTGGCTATGTATTGGAATTCGGGCTGAATATGTTTAGACAGTGCTGGTTGGAAATGGAGGGACTAATCCCTCGGTTTATGGAAATTTGTAAGTAAATATTGGCTTAAGATGTGTGGCAGCCTCAAGCGCCAGCCCCCCGCGAAGCGGGGGACAAGCTTGGGGATGGTTTGTGAGTAATTGAATATGGGTAGTATTTATACAGAAAGTCTAAACAAGCTTATTGAGGAGTTTGGCAAGCTGCCGGGCATTGGCCCAAAGACGGCGGAAAGGCTGGCCTTTTATATTTTAAATGCCGAGCCGAAGGAGGCTCTTGCCCTCGCCGAGGCCATTACTACTGTGAAGAGCGACATCAAACGCTGCAAAATCTGCAATAATCTGGCCGAGGCCCAAATCTGTTCGATATGCAGCGACCCGCGACGGGATAAGGGTATCATTTGTGTGGTTGAAAAGCCAAAAGACCTCATAAGTCTCGAAAAAACAGGGGCTTGCAAATGGAGTTATCACGTCCTGGGCGGTCATATCGCACCACTCGAAGGCGTTGAGCCGGACGATTTAGACATTGAGGGCCTTCTGAAGCGTATCCGCAGCGGCTCGATAGCGGAGATAGTAATGGCCACTAATCCGAATATCGACGGCGACGCGACGGCTTTGTACATAGCTTCGCTGATAAGGCCAATGGGTGTAAAAATTACACGCTTAGCCAGAGGACTGCCCACCGGCGGCACTATCGAATTTGCCGGTGGCTCGATTCTTGTTGAGGCGATTCGCGGCAGGCAGAAAATGGAATAATTTCATCGGCCCGGCCGGTAAAGTTTTTAACCTCCCCTAACATTTTACCGAGGTTTATGGTATAATATAGTAGTCGTTAGTATCGGACCTTCAAGAAGACAAGCGATAAGGCAAACGTAAATCATATCGCTAAGATAGCTTCGGTAATTTTACTATGAAAATGAGTATGACAGGGCAGATGCGAATGGAGCAGCGGATGAAGCTTGCTCCTCGAATGATACAATCGATGGAGATATTGCAACTGCCGTTGCTTGTCCTGCAGGAAAGAATCGACCAGGAATTAAACAGCAATCCGGTCCTTGAGCCGGTCGAACCGGCCGGACCCGAAGATTCATCAGAGCAGCAAAGCGATGATAGTATGAACGAGAAGGACCTGGTTGTTAACCAGGACAACAACAAGATTGATGATTTCCAGCGTCTCGAGGACCTTGACGATGATTTTCGTGAATATACGCATCGGGGCGGGCCTTTGCAGGTTTACGGTCGTTCCGGCGAGACCGATAAAAAACTTGAAGCAATGAAAAACACCGCTGCCCAGCCCTGTTCACTGCACGAATACCTCGTGGAGCAATGGGGATTGGTCGATGTTGAGGCGCCGGTTAAAAAAGCAGGTCGGCTGATTATCGATTATATCGATGAAAAAGGATACTTGTCCGTAAGACTTGAGCAATTGCATAACAAGGAAAGGAATGATTTCAATCTTGAACATATAAAGCAGGCCCTGTCGCTTATTCAGAATTTAGACCCGCCCGGAGTTGGAGCCAGAGACCTGAAGGAGTCCCTGCTGCTCCAGATGCAGCAGAGTCCCGATGATTTCAGTTTCGAGAGCCGACTTATTGCAGAATATATGAACGAGCTGCTTGAAAATCGGCTGCCTGAAATCGCAAAAAAAATGAACTGCAGCATCGAGAGAATCTATAAGGCCATCAGCCATCTCAGCAAGCTCGATACCTCACCCGGCCTGCAGATAGGCCCGGCCTCGAACCACCCCATCACGGCGGAGATAATAGTCGAGCCCAACGAAGACGACACCGATTATTCCGTAAGGCTGGCCAGCGACAGGGTGCCGAACCTGAGGATAAGTAATTTTTATCTGAAACTGGCAAAGAACCCGAAGGCCGACGAAAAAACGAGACAGTTCCTGAAAAACAATATTCGCTCGGCACAGTGGTTCATAGACGCCATAGCCCAGCGCAAAAACACCTTGCTCAGAGTGGCAAAATCAGTGGTGGCAGACCAGAAAGAATTTTTTGACAAGGGTAAGCTATTCTTAAAACCCCTTCCGATGTCAAAAATCGCCGACGAGCTCGGCATCCACATTGCGACCGTCTCGAGAGCGGTTGCGGGCAAATACATGCAGTCTCCGCAGGGCATCCTGCCGCTTCGCAGATTTTTCGCGGGCGGCATACAAACCGAAGACGGCAAGAGCCGAAGCTGGCACGCCGTCAGAGCGAAACTCCAGCAAATAGTCGAACAGGAAGACAAGACCAAACCGCTCAGCGATGACGAAATCCGAAAGAAAATGGCTGATGTGGGTTTTCACAATATCGCACGCCGAACAGTGGCAAAATATCGAAGGCTGCTCAATATCCCGACTGCAAGGTTCAGAAAAAAATATCTTGGCCGCAAATAAACTACATTTTTTCTCTGCCCCGCCCCCTTCTAAGAAATAAAGCATCAAGAATCGAGTATCGAGAATCTATATTAATAATCAATTGAATAAGCTTCCGCCAGGACCTTAATCGGATGCTGAACGGATTTATCACTTATGTGCTCTATCTGCATTTTGCAGGCTGCGCATTCGGTAAGTACATTTTTGACGGGGGATTTTTCCAGTTTCTCTTTGAAGCCCGCGGCTATCTTTGAAGAAAGCTCATAATTTTTCTTCTGCATACCAAACGTTCCGGCAAGCCCGCAGCAGCCGGCATTAAGCTCGATGACCTTTACGCCGAGATGCTCCTGCAGGAGCTTCACACTCGGGAGCCCCTCTCCGAGCGCACACAAATGGCACGGCAGGTGATAGGCAAATTCCTCGGTTATTTGTTTTGTCGCAGGTTTTAATTTGTTCTGCTCTCGCAGGCCCAGAAGATAACTTGTTAACTCGAAAGTATTTTCCGAGACAACCTCGGCATCCTCGCCCGAAACATAATGCCTCATCTCCTGCTTGAGACAAAGGGCCGCACTGGGTTCGGAACAGACAATTTTGTAGCCTTGCCGCACGAATCCGGCAAGATGAGCAATATTGTACTCTAAGTCCTTTCGTGCTGTTTTTGCATCGCCGTATGCCATTGCAGGCAGTGGAGCCGGCCGCTGCGGCGGTAAAACTACCTCGATATCATTGTACCGAAGGACTTTAAGCACCGCGAAACCAAGGGCGTGGTCGTTAAAATTGGCGAAGGTATCGACGAAATATACAACCTTGTCGACCGGATTTTTAACCGGGCCGGCAGCACGTAAATACTTTCGGCCTTTGGCCAGAAACTGACCGAACTCGAACCGCGGCAAGGCCCTTGTGCGGTCAAGCCCGACCGTCTTTTCGAGAAACCATTTGAAAGGCGGAAGGGACATAACGAAATTTGAGATGGGCCAGAAGATACTTCCCAACATACTAAGCAGCCGGTTACGGCTCAAGGCAAAGGCGGCCCGGCTAAGGCCTTTACGCCTGGCGTATTCGGTGCGGGCCTCGAACACTAATTTTGAGATATCCACGCCGGAAGGACACTGCACCGAGCAGGCCTTGCAGTTGATGCACATATCAAGGATTTCCTTGAACCGCTCTGATGCGAAATCTTCTTCGCTCAATCGGCCGGTGAGCCAGAAGCGAATAAGATTTGCCTTTGCCCGCGAGCCGGCCAATTCATCGCCAAGGGCGCGATAGACAGGACACATTCGCAAATCGTCCTGTTTGCTAAGGCAAAGGCCGCAGCCGCTGCACTGCTCAACTTCGAGTTGAAATTCGCCCGGCCCGAACAGCAAATTTGTTTTCTTTTTCCCGGCGGCAGCGCCCTGCTGCGCTCTTAGATTGCTGACCATAACATCAGCGTCATCATTGATAATCTTACCCGGATTCAAAAGGCCGGCAGGGTCGAAGATATTTTTTATTTTTCGCAGGACTTCATAGTAATCTTCGCCGTACTGTCCCTTTACAAATGCCGCTCTTACAAGCCCATCGGCGTGCTCTCCGCTTATCGCACCACCCAGCGACCAGGCCAAAGAAAAAACCTCTTTGGCGATTAATTGCATTTTTCTAACGTCCTCAGCAGTCGCCAAATCCATATATGGCCGAATGTGCAGCCCGCCGTCACCTGCGTGGCCGTAATATGCCATCGAGACATCATACCGTTGGGCAATATCATTCAGGCCGGTGATGTACTCGGCAAGCCGGGCGTTTTCAACGGAGGTATCCTCTACAAATGGTATCGGACGCTTTCGGTTTTTTTTCCGATAGAGCAGCGGCACAGCATCTTTACGCGACTGCCACATAAGGTCCTGCTCCGCGAGGTCAAAGACAGCCTTTGTGTGTGATGTAAGCTTGGCAACCATTGCCAATGCGTCTTGTATTTTCTGTTTGACCTGTTGCTCGTTGCGGCCGGTGTACTCCACAAGAAGCACCACGGCCGCAGAAGTCGGAAGGATGTCGCGGTACTGCATAAATGCCTCGGCAGCCAACTGCATCAGGCTTCTATCCATCAGCTCACAGGCCGAGGCGCCGGAATCGGCAATAAGCGGCACGGCTCGAGTCATCTTCTCAAGCGAATCAAATTCAAGCTGCAGCAAGACCCGCTCTTGTGGAACATCAACAGCCCTTAATGTGATTTTGGTGAAAACGGCCAGAGTTCCTTCTGAGCCGGCCAGCAGACGGGCCATATCTATCCTGCCGTTGTTTGTTATGTTTGCGATATTGTAGCCACTGTGGCTGCGCCTTGTGGCAGGCTGGGCGGCTACAATCGTATCTGCATTTTCCTTGAGGATGGCCAAACATTTTTCGGCAAGACCGGCAACTTTGCTGTCATTGTTAATGGCAGGGTCAAAATCGTTTTTGAACTCAACGATACTTCCATCAGCCAGGACGGCCTCGATGCCAACCACATAATCGGCCATATAACCGAACTTGAGTGAATGGGCGCCGGTCGCATTATTGGCAACGCAGCCGCCGAGAGTGGCCCTGTTTGCGCTGGAGGGGTCGGGGCCGATTTTTTTGCCGAAGCCGGCAAGGATGCTGTTTAGCTCATCCAGGACTGCGCCCGGCTGGCCGGTAATTGTTGAGCCGTCATCGGCCACACTAAGAATCCGATTCATATAGCGCTTCATATCAAGCACTATGCCGCTGCACAGGGCCTCACCTGCCACACCGCTGCCTGCACCGCGAGCGACGAGTGGAATATCATTCTCTTTGGCATATTTTATAATGGTGGTGATGTCACGGCTGTCTTTGGGCGCTACCACACATAAAGGGACGATTTGATAAATGCTCGAATCGGTGCTGTAGGCGGCGCGGTGAAAAATATCGCCAAAGACGTCCGCCTGGCTGATTCGGGCCAGTTCGGCTGTAACCTGCTCGGGTTTTTTTCGGGACGGCATCGCTGATTACTCAAAATCGCGAGGCAGAAACTGGGGTTGAAACTTAGTACCGCCCAGACGCAGAGCGGCCAGGTCATTTTCACTGAGTTGCCCGTTGATAAACTGCTGAACGATTGAATTAGGGTGATTGCGGATATGGTCGACATCACCATCGGCGATTATCCTGCCGTTATGAAGCATAATGATACGGTCACCAATTTTGTAGGCGCTTGTCATATCGTGTGTAACAACTATGGTTGTAACGCTGAGTTCTTTTTGAAGCTTCAGTACAAGCTCATTAATTATATCGCTGCGAATCGGGTCGAGACCGGTCGTCGGCTCATCGTATAAAATCAGCTCAGGATTCATCGCGATTGCTCTGGCAAGAGCCACGCGTTTTTTTTGGCCGCCCGACAGATTTGCCGGATAATAATTTTGGTAACCGTCCATCCCGACCAATGCCAGTTTGGTTTTGACTAACTCCTCCAGCTCGTTCCATTTCGCCCTGATACCGTGCTGTTGGATTGGAAAAACTATGTTCTCAAAAACAGTCAGGCTGTCGAACAAAGCACCACCCTGGAATAAAAATCCGTAATGTACGCGTATCTTATCGAGGTCGCGTTCGGGCAGGTTGTCGATTCTTTTATCCCTCAGGAATACACTTCCTGCAGTAGGCCTTAACAGCACTATCAGATGTTTTATTAACACGGTCTTACCGCAGCCGCTGGGGCCGATGATAACGGTAGTTTTACCCTTCTCTATAGAGAGCGAGATGTCGTCTAATACCATCTTATTACCGAACTTCTTCGTCAGTTTTTCGAGATGGAGTATGGAGTTATTAGTTTGTTCGCTTTGCTCTGCCATAAGCTCATTACTTACAATAATAAAATTCTCGTCGGCCAGATTGTGCTGTAAATAGCCTTGAAGATAACAACCAGGGCAAAGTCAAGCGCGAGTATGAGTATGAAGCTTCCGACAAACGCCTCAGTACAGGCCTGCCCGACTCCCTGCGCACCTTCTTTGCACGTGAAACCTTTGTAGCAACTAACGGCCGCAATTGCACCGCCAAAGAAAAATCCTTTAATTATTCCTATTGATAAATCCCAAAAATCGACGCTGGCGGCACTAAACTGCCAGTAGGCCCGGCTGTTAATACCGAGCTGTACAACACTGATGAATGAGCCACCGAGAATACCCAGCAGGTCGGCATATATAATCAGGAACGGCGTTAGAAATACACATGCTAAGAAACGAGGTGCAACCAGATAACGCATCGGGTCGGTTCCCATACTTCGTACGGCATCAATCTGTTCGGTAACATTCATTGTTCCCAACTCCGCGGTAAGTGCGCCGCCTACGCGTCCTGCGAGCATAACAGCGGCCAGTACCGGCCCAAGTTCCTTTACCACCGATATATTGATTAAAACACCAAGATGCTCTTCCAATCCCATCCCTGCCAGCTGGTCATACGCCTGTATCGCTAATGTCATCCCGACAAAAGCGCCGGTAATCATAATTACAGGCACACTGTGTACGCCGATGATGTTCATTTGCGTCCACATTAAAGAATATGAGCTAAGCTTCGTGCAATTACGCGCAGATGCCGCTACGGACTGTGCAAAGAACCTGGCGAATTGTCCCGATTGTTCCACGCCATGAATTGTCTTTTCACTAAAAATCCGGAGCATATTCGGATTCCTCTACTCCAAATAATGCCAACAACATCTCGTTTTTACCTGCTTTCTACGATGTTGTCAAGGGCACTGCGTATCTCTGACAAACTCTTCCGTAAAGCTTCATTGGGCTTAAAACGAATCCGGTCAGGACCCCAACAGCCCTTCAATTTATTACCTGCCTTTCACCCGCAGAGTATCCTCAGGGATTAATTTATACTTCGGACTAAAACGAAGGTCGTTGTTGCTAAAAATTAGAGTTTTTGCATGTGGAAACATATATCGATGTAAGGATAGGGTAATATAGGACCTAAATGTTATATTGAGATTTTAATAATGTTATCAGAGGTATATATAGCTTTCCTATTTTAACTAAAGTTTTTTTAGAGATGACTCCGATACATAAGTTACCAAAATATCCTATTTTACCCAATTTCGCGTTGTATTGCTTATGTGAGTGGTGTAAATAGGGTATATAAAGAAGATTTGATTACTAACTGGAAGTAATTACGGAGGCAAATTTATGGTAAGTGAGCAGATTTTGGAAAGATACCTTCAAGGATTATTAGATGGAGACCGTGTCGTATGTCGGGCCATTATCGAAGAGTCTCTACAAACGGGCATTCCGGCCGTAACCGTGTATACAGAGATTATTTGGCCTATCATGGTGGAGATTGAAGAGCTGTTTAAAGCCGAAAGGATAAACTCGGCACAGGAACATATGGCCATGCGAATCAACCGCACAATTATAGACCAGTTGCAAAACAAATTACCCCGCCGGCCTGTAAGGAGTAAGGAATTGGTTGTTTGTAGTTCCGAAACGGAGCACGGTGAGCTTGGGGCACAAATGATGGCCGACTTGTTTGAAAGCGACGGTTGGCAAGTCAAATTCTTAGGTGGTGGAGTAAGTGAGGATGATACGCTGGCCTTTATACACAAGCGTCGTCCTGATATGCTGTTAATCTATGGCACCATTGCCCGACGAGCACCGTTGGTCCGCAAGCTGATAGACAAGATAAGAGAAGTCAATGCCGTGCCGGAGATGCAAATTATGGTCTCCGGTGGAATTTTTAACCGGGCAGAGGGGCTTTGGGAAGAGATCGGTGCAGACGTTTTTGCCTCCACTGCTAATGAGGCTTTGAAAGTGGCGGTAAACGCAAAGGAAGGCGAAGGTGCTGAGCGTCAAATCCCTGCCCGCTGGGATGGTAGAAGGCAGCGGCACAGGATTCGGACTACTTCTTGACAGACCGACATACACAGATAAGGGAAAACGACAGCTTCGCATAAACTCAGCTTTGCGGAACGACAAATGAAGAAAAGGCAATTTTCGTTGAAAAAATTAAATTGAAAACCGGTGTGAAGGGGTGGCAAAAAAGATTACACACATTTGTAGAAACAAAAGGCTGGAAAAATCTTGAAAAACTATTGAAATAGAAACAGCCTAAGAGTACTTTATCTGGTTTATATCTCTAAAGAGATATCTTTTTTGGTATAAACGATGCTTTTAACACAAATTCTTCGGCCTGATTGCGTTAAGGTGCCATTGGAGGGGAAGGATAAACAAGCCATAATAACGGAATTAGTTGACTTGCTGGACAAGCAGAAAATCCTGCTTAACAGGATAGTTTGTCTGGATGCGATATTAGTTCGAGAGGGAACTCGAAGCACGGGAATAGGCTCGGGGGTGGCAATACCACACGGCAAATGTAAAGGTGTTAATGAGCTGGCAATGGCATTAGGGATAACGAGCGAGCCTGTGGAATTCGGCAGCGTCGACGGCAAAGGGGTGACCATAGTTCTTTTATTAGTCTCGCCGGCAGACCAAACAGGTCCACACATTCAAGCACTTGCAAGAATCAGCAGACTAATGCTGGATGAGTCGTTCAGGCAAAAGCTCGAGCAGGCCGCTTCGGCGGAACAGGCTTATAATCTTGTCGAAGAGAAGGAAAAGCAATAGTTTCCGCTTATTTTCAATGGCCGAAAGCCTATCCCACCACAATGAAGGAACCTTAAACATCTTAGGATTTTATCTGTGAGTGATTAAACCCTGACAGATTCCCAGTACAGGTTCAGTCTTAATTAGATTCGACGGACTGCACAAGCGGTAAAGCGAGAAAACATCACACGACTCATCGGTCTTTGAGTGAGGCTTCGGGAACTGGAGCTTCCCAACAAATAAGGCCCGGCTCGCAAGCCTCGAAGAGGTCTGCATGCTTAGGCAGTATCCTCAAGGCAAAGCCGTGTTGGCCGGAGGCTTGGCACGGTAGTGAGGCAGTAAATGTGTGTTCGTTGTCCTGGCCGGCGCTGTTCACATAAGTCATTTTTATGGGTGAACCATCGATAATATTTCCCCAGGAGTCGACTATACCGTGATAAACTTCGATTACGACGTCATCGGGAGAAAGTTTACCAAGTTTGGCGTTTGCTGCAATTTTTAAGACCGCCCCAACCTCAAGGGTCGGCTGCCGGGCGCTCAAAGGAACGAGTTGCTTGCCATCGTTGACTTCTACGCTGGTGGTCCTGACGGCCAGTTCCGACCAGGCCTGTTTTACGTTCGTCTTCCAGGCAGCAAGGTTTTTGGCACGAGCCATATTCGAGTCGGTCAGAGTTTTCCATCTTGTCACGGCAGGATTGTAAAATCGGCGTGTATACTCGGCAAGCATACGATTTGTGTTAAATCGGGGAGCTATCCATCTTATGGAGCTTTTCATTCTGTTTATCCAGGCTCGTGGTAGTCCACTGGCCGACCGGGTGAAAAACAGGGGAATAACCTCATTTTCCAGCAGATTGTAGATAGTCTGGGATTCTACAAGGTCCTGGTATCCAACATCACTATAGGCCTCGCCGGCGCCTATGACCCAGCCTGCATCCGGTGTATAAGCCTCGCACCACCACCCATCGAGAGTACTCATATTTATTACACCGTTGATTGCCGCCTTCATACCGCTTGTGCCGCTGGCCTCCATCGGCCTGCGGGGCGTATTAAGCCATACATCGACACCCTGAGCCATTGACCGGGCGACGTCAACATCATAATCTTCGATAAACACCAGCCGGCGACGCAGGTTGCGTTGTGAGGCGAAATGAATGATTTGGCGGATAATCTCTTTTCCTTCGGTGTCGTTAGGATGGGCTTTGCCGGCAAAAATCAACTGGACGGGCCTGTTTGTCTGAGTGAGCAGCTTCGTTAGTCGCTGCGGGTCTTTTAGTAAAAGATAACCTCGCTTGTAGCTTGCGAACCTGCGCGCGAATCCGAGTGTCAATGCTTCCGGGTCAAGAACCTCTTCAGCCCATCCGAGTTCAGTATGATAGCTTCCTCGTCGTTGAAGCTGCATCTTAAGACGGGCCCGGCAGAAAGCAATCAACCGCTCCTTACATCGCTGATGGGTTCGCCAAAGTTCCTCATCGGGAATCTGTTCGATATGCTGCCAGAGTGACTTATCAACTACCTCATCGGGCCAGTTAGAACCTAAATATCTTTGGTAAAGATCGTTCATTTCCATCGACAGCCAGGTTTTGGAGTGTATTCCGTTCGTAATTGAACGGATGGGCACTTCCTCTTGTGGCAGTTCGGGCCATATCTGCGCCCATATCTGGCGTGAAACCTGGCCGTGTAACTGGCTTACACCGTTACAATTAGTGCTCAGACGCAGGGCCAGAACAGGCATCTTAAACGACTCGGTTTCATCATCAGGATTTATCCGGCCGAGTGTAAGAAACTGTTTCCTGTTTATGCCAAGGTTCGGGAAATAGCCGGCGAAATACTTATCCATCAATTCTTCCGGGAACTCGTCGTTGCCGGCCTTAACGCAGGTGTGCAAAGTAAAGACATTGCTTGGCTTCGTAGCTTCCACGGCCTCATCAAAATTCATATGTGTCCTGGTCCGCAGACTGTGTATCCGCTCGAGAGTAAGAAAGGCGGCATGACCTTCATTCATATGACAGACGGCAGGCTCGATGTTCATAGCCATAAGTGCCTTGAAGCCGCCGATTCCAAGCATTATTTCCTGACGAATCCTGTTCTCTTTGTCACCGCCATAGAGGTTGGCCGTTATTGTTCGGTCCGCAGGTGAATTCATTGGTGTGTTTGTGTCGAGCAGAAACAGCTTTATTCTTCCAACCGTAACTTTCCATATCTGAGCGGCGACCGAACGCTGCGGGTATTGAACTTTTATAATCAGCGGCCGTCCGCTGTTCTTGCGAACAAGCTCGATGGGCATCTTGTAAAAATCATTTTCAAGGTATTGTTCCTGCTGCCATCCGTCGGTATTCAGGTACTGGCGGAAGTATCCTTTCTGATAGAGCAGCCCCACACCGATTAGTGGAACGCCGAGGTCTGAACAGGTCTTCAGATGGTCTCCGGCCAGAAGCCCTAAACCTCCGGCATAAATGGGCAAAGATTCGTGAATACCGAACTCTGCGCTAAAATAGCCGATGAGTCCGTCAGCATTCTTTGCATAGACCTTATCAAACCATGTTGACCTTTGAAGATAGTTCTGCAGCTTTTCCCCGACCCGCTGCAGATGGCTTAAAAAGCCTTCATTTCCAGCCAGGTCCTCGAGGCGAGCCTGTGAGACGGCCCCGAGTAAGGCAACGGGATTATGGCCGCAAGACCGCCACAAACTGTGATTGATACGCCTGAATAGCTCAACAATTTCAGGGTCCCAGGACCAATAGAAGTTATAAGCAATATTTTTAAGTTCTTTGAGAGGCTCAGGAAGCGAAGGCAAAATAGTAAAAGTACGAACTTTTTGCATATTTTATGTCCTCTATACCGTGGTATCCTGAATCCGCAATACCTAAAACAAGGAGGCTATCAGTCTTTATATGATTTAATCGACAAATCAGCAGAACCGCTTGACTGGAAAGCTAATCAGAGTGTGTAAGGAGCAACTTCCAAAAACCGACTAACCGAGTTCGGCCAAATCTTTTATGGGACTTCAATGTGAAATGAATAAAAAAAAGGCCTGGAAAACAGGCCTTTTTTAAATGCAAGGCGGCCTCCGCTGGTGCCGTAGGAAAGCCCTCAAAAGAACCCAGTACTTCCAGGTGGGTAATCGTTGCTTGGGTCCAAAAGTCCTAAATTTGGAATAGGCGTTTTTGGCACAACCAAGGTCTGATTTCCCTGAGTTTGGGTTATCGGTTCTTTTTTACGGTTACTTTCCTTACGTACACCGCAGGGGTCAGCCCGCAATTCTTCTTATACCAAATAGAGCGAGATAAATCAAGCAAAATATCAGACAAACGATGCTCTGCTTGTAAGCCCATTCACAGCAGTCATATATAGATAATTTCGGCAAAAACGTCTTTTTTTCTAAAGGCAAAAATCTCTGTCTTTATCAGGATTGGTCGTGAACAAGAGTTGATGATATGGCTTGCCAATAGCGGCAGATACGGTATACTGGATTAGGTTACTTTTATGCAATCTGCTCAAAATTTGTAAATATTTGCTTGGAATAGCTTAGTTCGGGAAAATCTTTAGGGTCTCGGGGCACTTCGGCAGGATGCTAAAAAACAAACAGACTATGCATAGACTGATAATAGTTTCGAACAGATTGCCTGTTAGTGTTACAAAACGTGCCAGCGATTTGCGTTTTCAACAAAGTGTGGGCGGTCTGGCTACGGGGCTTAAATCACTCTGTGAGTCTCATCAAAGTCGATGGATAGGCTGGCCTGGCATAGCCACAGACAAGATTTCGGAACCGCAAAAAAAACAGATTGTCAGCAAACTGAAAGAATATCGCTGCCATTCTGTTTTTCTCTCCACAAAAAACATTCGAAATTTTTATTATGGCTTTTGTAATAAGACGCTTTGGCCTCTCTTTCATTATTTCCCTTTGTATACGGTATATGAAGACCGGCATTGGCAGGCCTACAAAAACGTCAATAAAGCCTTCTGTGACACAATTATCAAAATCGCCAAGCCGGATGACCGTATCTGGATTCATGACTACCAACTAATGCTGCTGCCCCAGTTGCTGAGAGAAAAGCTGCGCGGCACACAAATCGGATTCTTTCTTCATATTCCATTTCCTTCTTTCGAGCTGTTTCGTCTTTTACCCTGGCGTAAAGAAATTCTCAAAGGTCTGCTTAGTGCGGACCTGATAGGTTTTCACACGTATGATTATGTAAGGCACTTTCTCAGCAGCACGGCACGGATAATAGGAACTGAACACTCTATGGGCACACTGGCAATAGACGAAAGGGTCGTGAAAGTGGATGCATTCCCTATGGGTATTGATTATGACAAATACTCAACCGCCATAAAAAACCCCAATGTTAAGAAAAGATTTTCTACAATTCGAAAAGAAGTGGGAGACCGAAAAATAATCGTATCCATAGACCGATTAGACTATACCAAGGGCATTATTCAAAGGCTCGAAGCATTTGATTTGTTTTTGACGCAAAATCCCAAGTACAAGGAAAAAGTTACTCTCATACTTGTCGCGGTGCCTTCACGAATCGGTGTTGAGGACTATACAGAATTGAGAAGACAGCTTGAGGCGCTGGTGGGCAGGATAAATGGTGAACATGGAACTCTTGGCTGGGTACCCGTGTGGTACCTGTATCGTTTTTTGCCGTTTGAGAGAATCGCCGCACTTTACAATGCGGCAGATGTAGCCCTGGTGACGCCTCTGCGGGATGGGATGAATTTAATAGCGAAGGAGTTTATCGCAACAAAAAAAGACAATAAAGGCGTTTTGATTCTCAGCGAAATGGCGGGAGCCGCAAGTGAACTGGGAGAAGCTATTATCGTTAATGCCAATAACAAACAAGAAATAATAGATGCGATAAAAGAATCGCTCGAAATGCCTGTAGAAGAGCAAATTGAACGCAATAAACTAATGCAAGGCCGGCTTTCAAGTTACACCGTCACAAGGTGGGCTAATGACTTTTTAGAAGCTCTGTCCAATATAAAAAAGACTCAAGCCAGGCTTTCCGCTCACGGGCTTGCTCCACCTATCAGAGAAAAACTGATTGACGAACATAAAAAAAGCTTAAGACGGTTATTCCTCCTTGATTATGATGGAACACTTGTAGGTTTTGCCGGAAGGCCGGAAAAGGCTGGACCCGATAAAAAACTTCAATGCCTGTTAAAGAAACTTACGGCAGAGCAAAAAAATGAAATAGTAATAATCAGCGGCAGAGACAGGGAAACTTTAAACCATTGGCTCGGCAATACAGGTGCTTCACTTATCGCTGAACACGGAGCCTGGGTCAAAGAGAAAAACAAGGACTGGGAGGTGATAGCACCGTTACTTAACGACTGGAAGGACACAATAAAACCTATTCTTGAGTTATATGCCGACAGGACTCCCGGCTCTTCTGTTGAAGAAAAAGACTTCTCTCTGGTTTGGCATTACCGCAGAGCCGATCCCGGGTTAGCTTCTCTCAGAGTACAGGAGCTCAGAGACGCCGTTTTGAACCTTACTGAAAATTTAGACATCGGAGTATTCGAAGGCAGTAAAATACTCGAGGTCAAGAATATCGGTATAAGTAAGGGCCATGCCGTAGAACGGTGGCTGTCAAAAGGCAAATGGGATTTTATTTTAGCAGCGGGAGATGACTACACCGACGAAGATATGTTTTCAATTCTCCCTAAAAACGCATATTCAATCAAAATAGGACGTGGCATCTCAAAAGCCAGGTTCAATCTGGATTCCGTATATGAACTTAAATCGTTACTCGAGGAATTAATCAAAAAACAGGAATTACTAAGGAGGCAGCATGTTAAGACTTGAAGATTTCCGTCATATTGTGCCTGATGAGATGTTGGCTGAAATTTATACCAGGGCCAGAGGTCTTTATGGCAAGCACATTGTTCATCTAAACGCTACATATCAGGGTGGAGGTGTTGCCGAGATTCTTTATTCACTTGTTATGCTGATGAACGACGTGGGGATAGATACAGGCTGGAGAATTCTTCACGGAAGCCAGGAATTTTTTGAGGTAACAAAAAGCTTCCATAACGGCTTACAAGGAGCAAAGCTAAACTTTTCCGAAAGAAAAAAACGTATATACCTTCAAGTCAATGATAATTTCTCAAGGTTTACTCACCTCTACCATGATTGCGTTATAGTGCACGACCCGCAGCCATTGTCCTTGATAAGGTCGTACAGAAAAAGCCAGCCGTGGATATGGCGCTGTCATATAGACCTGACAGACCCTCATAAGGAATTGTGGGATTTTTTGAAAGGCTTCATACTCAAATATGACCAGGTCGTGTTTTCCAGCGAGAAGTACTTCAAACAGGACCTGCCTATAAACCAAAGGCTTATGCTTCCCGCTATCAATCCGCTCAGCCGGAAGAACCGGGAAATATCCGAAAAAGTCATTCTGGAGCACATTACAAGCGTTGGTATTCCGAAAGACAAGCCGGTCATCACACAGGTCTCCAGGCTGGACCCATGGAAGGACCCTGAGGGAGTGATAGATGTTTTCAAGCTGGTTAAGGAAAAAGTCAATTGTAGACTGGTTTTCTGTTACAACGTGGCGAGTGACGACCCGGAAGGCATGAGAATGTATGAAAAGGTAAGTAGAAAGGCAAAAAATCTTACAAAAACCGGAGATATCATTTTTGTCGTTGGAAATAATGAAACCCTGGTAAATGCGGTCCAGAGATTCTCCAGCGTCATAATTCAAAAGTCCACAAGAGAAGGATTTTGCCTTGCCGTAACAGAGTCGCTATGGAAAGGAAAACCGGTTGTGGCGTCCAATGTGGGCGGTATACCCATACAAATTGAGGATGGTAAGAACGGATTTCTGCTTGAACCAAAAGATACGGAAGGCTTCGCAGACAGGATTATACATTTATTGAAAAACCCGAAAGAAAGCGAAATAATGGGGCATCACGCCAAACAAAGTGTCCGGGAAAAGTTCTTAATAACCCGTTTGCTCTCCGATTATCTGTATATGCTAAACTCAATAATGGGAAAGTAACAAGAATAGTCGAGGTACGGCGGTGAATGAACTGCAAATAAATGAGTGGACATTGTGGTTTTTAGGGGCACTTTTAGTTGCAGGCCTGTTAGGCCACTTGTTTGTTTACAGGATTCTGCTGGCGCTTGCGGGGCGTACTAAAAACGTTACCGATGGGCTGTTTGTCAGGCATTGTTATCGACCTCTGCAATGGCTTGTGGTACTTTTAGTTGTGCGTTCGGCTCTTCCTCTTGGGCTGCCCGAGGAATATCTTGCCGTCGTAAAGCAGATACTTAGTCTGTTTTTTATAGGCCTGGTCTCACTGCTGCTTGTAAAGGCAACATACGTTCTGGACGGTTACATCATCAATCGTTTCAACATTGACGAAAAAGATAACCTACGGGCCAGAAAAGTTCGTACCCAGTTAAATGTCTTGAAGCGAATAGTAATAGTCTTGGTATGTATCATGGCGCTGGGAACTATGTTAATGACCTTCGAGAAGGTCAGACAGCTTGGGACAACTATCCTGGCATCGGCCGGGATTATCGGCATAGTCATCGGTATAGCCGCGCAGCGAACCATCGGAACATTCATAGCAGGCCTTCAGATAGCTTTTACTCAGCCGATTCGCATCGACGATGTGGTGATAGTAGAAAATGAGTGGGGACGAATTGAGGAAATAACTCTGACCTATGTAGTTGTGAAGATTTGGGACTTAAGACGCCTGATAGTTCCAATCACGTATTTTATCGAAAAGCCTTTCCAAAACTGGACCCGCGTTACAGCAGATTTGCTGGGAACCGTATATATTTATGTTGATTATACGGTGCCTATTGAGGCCCTAAGGACCGAGCTGCAGAAAATATTGAAAGGCACTGAATTATGGGACGGCAAAGTGTGTGTGATTCAGGTTACGAACACCTCTGAACGCGCAATTGAGTTAAGGGCGCTGATGAGCGCCGCAGACGCTTCAACGGCCTGGAGTCTTCGCTGTTATGTCAGGGAAAAACTTGTCGAGTTTATACAAAAGAATTACCCGGAGAGTTTGCCGAAACTGCGTACCTCATTAAACCGGCTGCCTGAACAATAAAAATAATTCTGTTAATAATTTTGCAAAGAGTAATGATATGGCATATCTAATCGGAAAAGAACGCATTGTTACCTACCTTTTTATTTTGCTCCTTACTGTTTGTTTAACAGCTTTTTGCGGTTGTAACAAAGAACCGGCCAAGGATATCACTTTCGCGGTTGGTGGTGCGCCAGCGGAGCTGGATTTTTGGCAGGAGTTAATAGCTGAATTCGAGACCAAAACCGGTATAAAAGTCGATTTATTAAGACAACCGACGGATACCGACCTCAGAAGACGGGGACTTGTTACATCTTTAAGGTCAAAAAAAACAAACCCAGACGTATTTCTTATGGATGTAGCATGGCTTGCCCAGTTTGCGGCCTCTAACTGGCTCGAGCCGGTTGATAGCTATCTGCAATCGAGTCAACTTGATTCGGAAGTTTTTTTCCAGAAAGTGCTCAACCTCGCAGATGAATATGACGGCCGGCTTGTCGCGCTGCCGGTTTATGTGGACGGCGGAGTCTTATATTATCGAAAAGATTTGTTTGAAGGGTTCAATATTAAGGAGCCGCCGGAATTGTGGCTTGACTTTGTTAAGCAGGCTATAATGGTGCAGGAAGAGTCGAGAAAAACCAATCCGGACTTTTACGGCTTCCTCTGGCAGGGTGCACAATATGAGGGTCTTGTGTGTAATTGGTTGGAATTTACGGGTTCGAGAGGTGGTGGAATCGTACTGGAAGGCCGGGATATTAAAATTAATACGGAAGAAAATTCCTATGCTACGCAGTTTATGTATGACCTCATTCACCGGTTTAAAATCTCACCTCCCAATACATATACTGAGATGAGAGAAGAAGAAGTAAGGACCTCTTTTCAACAGGGCAATGCCTTATTTGAGCGAAATTGGCCTTATGCCTGGGCGCTGCACCAGGCCCAGGGTTCACCGGTTAAAGGAAAAGTAGGGATAGCCGCTTTACCACGTTTTGCCGACGGCGAAAGTACCTCTACTTTGGGCGGTTGGCACATAGGAATATCCAAATACTCGGACTCAAAACAGAAAAGCTTTGAGTTTGTGGAATTTGTCCTTTCCTATGATACGCAAAAAAAACTTGCTCTTACACTTGGCTGGAATCCAGGCAGGACGGACGTCTATACCGACGCCGAGGTAATAGAGAAGCTGCCCCATTTTGTTTCTCTGAAAACTGTATTCGAGAACCTGCGTCCTCGTCCAAATCTTCCGTATTATACATTGCTTTCTGAGGTGATTCAGCGATATATCAGCAGTGCGCTTAGCGGCAAATTGAGTGTGAAGGAGGCCTTGTCTGAAGCAGAAGAGGAAGCCAAAAAAGTCATTGAAAAATATGGCCGAAAACAGGATTGAAGAACCAGGGATGTTGACCCACAGAGACATAAAAAGTGCCTGCCTTTTTATCTTGCCGCTGATAACTCTTATCTTCCTTTTTATACTTGTGCCGGTTATAGGCACTTTTATTAACAGCCTTTTCCAGGATGTTTCTTTCCTCGATAAAAAGTTTATTTTTCTAAAGAATTATCAGCAGCTCTTCAGCGATCCCGGTTTCAGGCAGGCATTGAAATTTACTATGCTGTTCATTCTTGTATCGGTCCCTCTTGAAATTGTTTTAGGAACTATTTTTGCGCTTCTAATGAATGCCGACGTTCCTCTTCGCGGACTGCTTCGTGCATGCGTTCTTATTCCCTGGGCGATACCGGCGGCTATTTCCGCTCGCACGTGGGAGCTTATTTACAATTACAGCTACGGCTTAGCTAATTTCATCTTTACCAGACTCGGTATAACAAGCGAACCTGTAAACTGGCTGGGTACCAGCATCGGTGCCTTCGGCGCTGTGGTGGCCGCGGACGTTTGGAAAACAACGCCGTTTGTGGCTATTATCGTGCTTGCAGGCCTGCAGTCGATACCGGAAGAAATCATCAATCAGGCAAAAGTGGACCGTGCGAACTTGTTGCAGATTTTCTTCAAGGTTACTGTTCCTTTGATAAAACCTGTAATCATTGTCGCACTTTTATTCAGGACCATAGATGGCCTGCGTGTCTTTGATGTGATATATGTTCTGACCGGCGGCGGGCCCGGCGGAGAAACAACGTCGATTTCACATTACGCCTATAAATACTTTCTAAGCGGTGACTTCGGCTACGGCTCAGCGGTGTCTGTAGTTTTATTCGTAGTCGCTTTTTCGTTGTCGGTAATCTATGTAAAGGTCGGCAGGTTCGAGACGGGACAGATATGAGAGAAGATAAGATAAAAAAAACTATTGTGTGTATTGGAATGGTTTTTTGTCTGACTTTCTGTCTTTTTCCTTTTATTTATATGGTGGCGGTAAGCTTATCTACACGAGCGGATTTCCTCTCGCAGCAGGTAACATTCAATTTCACACTGGACAATTTTCGGGCCGTTTTAACCAACCAGTCACTTCACTTTCTCGATTATCTGCGTAACAGCATCGTAGTTTCATTGTTAAGTGCGTTTTTCTGTGTGGTTGTCGCTTCTTTATCCGCTTACGCTATTACAAGGCTGAAATTTCCGGGTAAAATGTATTTACTGTTTTTCGCGCTTGCGGTCTCTATGTTTCCACAGATTGGGTTGGTCGGATACCTTTTCAAATTTATGACTAAGTTAGGCTGGATTAATACCTGTCAGGGCCTGCTCTTTCCATATATAGCCTGGATTCTGCCGCTGTCTTTATGGATACTTGTAAGTTATTTTTCACAAATCCCGACAGAATTAGACAAGGCTGCTTTGATAGACGGCTGTACGTATTGGCAGAGCTTAAGCAAAGTTATTATACCTGTTGCGGCCCCGGGAGTTTTGTCGGTTTTTCTGCTGTCTTTCATTTTCGCATTTAATGAGTTTATGTTCGCCCTTATGCTGACAACCGATTATAAGGCCCGCACAATTCCGGTAGGCATAGCACTTTTCCAGGGGCTGCACGGCCAGACCCCGTGGGGAAATATAATGGCGGCCTCTGTTATTACGACACTGCCGGTAGTTATCCTGACTCTTGTTTTTCAAAGGCGTATAATCAGCGGCCTGACAAGAGGAGCCGTCAAAGGATAGCTTGGCTCCGATGGTTACAGTTCAACGATTTGTTGTTACACAGTATGAATTATACGGTTCGAAGTTGCGCGCCGGTGGATTCGGTCATGCTTTTTACGATGTCGGCCTCTAAGCGGTCAGCCGTTTCGTGTGTTAACGTTTCGTCTTCATCTCTGAAACGCAATGAAAGTGTAACGCTCTTTTTGCCCGTGGGGATGGGTTTGCCGCGATAGATTCCGACAAATTCGATGCCTTCGAGCTCGGGTGGAGTTTTTCTATGGATGGCTGTAATAACATCGGACCAGCGGAACTTCTCATCGAGAATAACCGAAAGGTCACGAACGATAGCGGGAAATCGCGGGATAGGTTTGATTTTTTCGACTCTTTTATATAGCTCCATCAGTGTGGTGAAATCCAGCTCAGCAGCACAGGGTGTTACGTCCTTAAGGCCGAATTTCTCGATGAGGAGTTGTGAAACCTCGCCGATAGTACCGATGGGCTTATCCTGAATGATTATCTCGGCGCCGGCACGAGCCCAGGATAATTCAGCAGGTTTGAAAATCGGACAAAGCTGCTTATTGACATAACGCAGCAGTCCTTCGGCGACGCCCCGCAGCTCACGAAAATCACCGTCAGAAACCAGGGATAATATAGTCGTCTCTTTTGGCAATTGGCCGGTTCCCCGGCCCTGCGGGATATATGTATCAGCAAGCTCGAATACTCGGCACGGTATGTTCTTGACATTGTAGTTGTACTTCAAAACGCCAAGCAAAGAGCCTATCAGGCTTTGCCGTAATATATTGGCCCCCTTTCTGGATTCATCCGTCACCTTCAAATAACCTGCCTGCCCGGGACCTGCAAAAAGTTCTGAGGCCGACTCATCGACGAAAGATACGTTAATGCTTTCGTAAAATCCGCAGGCATTGAGGAAAGAACCTAACCTGGTGGATATATCCTGTCTGTGGTCAACGGTGGCCACCTCGATATTTATTTTCTTCTCGAGCGGGATTTTATCGTAGCCATACACACGAGAGACCTCTTCAATCAAATCTACCTCTCGGTAAACATCGCTTCGCCAGGTCGGTACCGTGCATATCACCTGGTCATCTTTGGCCTGGGGCTGAAAGGAAATTGCGGTGAGAATCCTTATTACTTCCTCGTATGGAATCTCTATTCCCAGTAATTTACGCAGTCGAGATAATCTCAGAATTACTGTTTTCGGCTGGTTCTTGCCCGGGTAGATATCGACCAGGCCTGCGGCAACCTTGCCGCCGGCGAGTTGCGTAATCAGTTGAGCGGTCCTCTGCGAGGCCCAGTCTATCATTTCAATATCGACAATGCGTTCGAATCTAAAAGAAGACTCGGAGGGCAAAGCAAGTCTGCGCGATGTGTTACGCACGGAGACGGGATTGAAATACGCATCCTCCAGAAGAATTTTTGTGGTGCTTTCAGAGACCTCGGTATCCAGTCCGCCCATAACGCCGGCAAGCGCGACGGGTTTTTCAGCGTCGGCTATCACCAGCATATCCGGTTTGAGTTCGTGGTTCGAGCCGTCGATACTCGTTATACGTTCGCCCGCCAGGGCCCTTCTGACTATTATTTTGCCCTGAGCAATTTTCTCGAAGTCGAAGGCGTGTGGTGGTTGGCCGGTCTCCATCATCGCGTAATTGGTTGCGTCAACCACATTATTGACGGTCCGCAATCCCACGGCTTCAAGTCGTCTGACAATCCAGTCCGGCGATGGGCCAACTTTAACCGACTCGATGAAGCGAGCGGTGTATCGGCCGCAAAGCTCCGGCTCGGTAATTTCGACGCTAACCGCCTCAGTGGCGCGTTTTTGGGATTCGTCGAGAGCAACGCTGGGTATTTTCAGTTCTTTGCCGGTCGCCGCGGCCAGCTCGCGGGCAACACCGATATGACTCAGGCAGTCGCCGCGATTACTCGTTACCTCGAGGTCAATCACAGTATCGCCCTCGATATGTTCAATCCCCTCACAGGGAAAACCCACATTGCTCAATATCTCGGCGACTTCCTCGACCGAACGGTCAATTTCGACATAATCGCTAAGCCAATCCAGAGAGATTTTCATTCTGCAATGCCTTAAAAAGCCGGTCCCGATTCCATCGGGATAACTTACCGGCTGGGTGCTGCGATGTCAATGATTTTGAATTTCCATATTATACTGTTGATTGGCCGGGCTGATAATGTTAGAGTTTATCCGCGAATGATGTTGTGAGGGCTGATTATGCATAAATCGGCAGGCGCTACTTTAATCACGGCAATCTCGGCTTTGACGATTGTTTTTCTCTCCGGCTGTGGGGGCCTGCAGCGGGAACTGACGATAAATACACAGCCTGCCGGGGCGCTGGTAATCCTCAACGATGAAGAGATAGGCACATCTCCGGTGACCGTATCATTTAACTGGTACGGGGATTACAGCGTGCGAATAAGCAGGCAGGGCTTCGAGACGCTAAGTACACACCGCGAACTGGAGGCGCCGTGGTATGATATGTTTCCGTTTGATTTTATCGCTTCGTTCTGCTGGCCTACAAGGACTCTCGATTCGTATGAATGGACCTTTGAACTGAAGCCTTACGAGGAACCGGTCAGAGATGATTTACTCCAGGCGGCCCAGAAGCTGAAAACTGAGGCATTGGCCGAGTTCGAAAAACCGCCAAAACCTAAAAAATAACTACCAGCAAAATTCTCGTACTTGAGTTTTAGATTCCTGCCGGCAAGCACGAGCAACTTCCCATATGACACTACAAGTGACGAGACTTAAGTTTCGATTCTGTATCCGGCGCCGTGGACGGTTTTGACAAGCTTTCTTGCGGGACCAAGCTTTTTTCTAAGGCACGATATGTGCACCGGGATAATGCGCTTGCCGGCTCCCGCACTGTCCAGTTGCTCCATAATCTGCTCGCGGGAGAGTACCGCCCCGCTGGCCTGTAATAAAGCGGCAAGTATTGTAAACTCCGCCCCCGTAAGCTCAACCGGCTTATCATCGACAAAAACCTGCCGATTAGCGGTGATAACTTTAATCGGTCCGGCAACGAGAGCGTCCTTCGAAACCTCAGGAGGCTCATTGGCACGTCGTAAAACGGCCTCTATGCGGGCGAGTAATACCGCAGTGCTAAAAGGCTTGGTAACATAGTCGTCGGCGCCGACACTCAGGCCTACCACCATATCGGTCTCGGTATCTTTGGCGGTTAGCATAATTATGGGGATGCCGGTAGTATCGGGGCTGTGTTTAAGCTCGGCGGCAAGATTGACGCCGGAGGTATCGGGAAGAATGACGTCCAGCAGGATTAAATCAGGCCTTTCTTCACGAACTGCAGTGCGTGCTTCGGCGGCATTGGCAGCAGTGCAGACGAGAAAACCTTCCTGCCCAAGGTTCATCTCCAGCAGGGCAAGCTGGTCCGGTTCATCATCAACAACCAGTATTTTCCTCGCCATAACGGGGAATTTTAGTCCACTGTTACCAGGCTGTCCAGTGAAATGGTACAGGAAAATCAGGATTTTTTGTCAGTTTGGCCCAAGGTTGGCAGAACGAAGCAACGACCCAAGGAATCGTCAGCATTCATCCAGATGTTCCAAAATAGTCTGGAGTTTGATAGTTGCAGCGGCCGTAACGGAATCGGCTGCGCCATAGTAAATTGTTACAGTGCCGGCCGAATCGAGAACAGCCCCGCAGGAAAAGACAACGTTGCCGTAAAAGCCGGCCAGCTCGTAGTCGGCCTTTGGCTCCATCAGGGGCTCCAAAGAACGGGCAAGAAGCTTTGAAGGATCCTTGTTATCCAATAGGGCGGCGGCAAGGCTGTATTTGCCCTGTTCGTCAGTGCCGTGGTAAATCTCGAGCCAACCTTCTTCAGTCTTAATCGGCACACAGCTTGCGCCAACCTTACCTCCATCAAACTGCCCCGCCCTGGGCAGAATAAGTGGCCTATGGCAGCCCCAGTGAATCAGGTCCGGCGAGGAAGCAAGCCATATCGAAGGCAGACCGATGTGCCTGGGCACCGGCCGGGTAAGGGCATAGAACCGGCCGTCTATTTTTTCGGGGAACAAAACTACATCGATATTCTCAGGGCAGAAGATGATGCCTAATCGTTCGTAATTTTTAAAGTCCGGGGTTTTCAATAGTGCCGTACAAATACCGTCCGGGCTTACTACCTTATAAGTGACAAAAAATTCCTCGCCGATTTGCGTAATACGCGGGTCCTCCAGACCAAAGGTTTCGTATTCTTCACGAGGAAATACTGCGGGAGTCGGCTCAATAGTGAAGTTACGGCCGTCTCTGCTGCGGGCCAGCCGCAGGTGTGATATGCTGGTTAGATACGTCCTGCCTTTGTAAGAGAATATTCGCGAGTCTATAATATCAAGTTCCGGCTCGCCGTGCTTTATCCTCAGCTCATCGATTTTATCTGTTGCGGGATTCAGGACAGGTGCTAACTCCTCATCATCAGCCTTATCTTTCGGCCGTTCGGCCACCCGCAAAAGTAAAAGCGTCTCTCCTTTATAGGTTATGGCCCCAGCATTAAAAGAGCCTACAACTTCGTAGTCCGGCCGACTTGCAGGCACATCGGCCGGCACGATTAAGGGATTCTCGACAAATCGTTCGACATGCATAAGGCCACCTCCTGCACTGAAAACAAATCAATACAACGACAAAGTGTAATAGGCGACGATAAAGGTTTCAACATTTTTTTTTACGACCCAATTAAAGCTTTCAGCAGGATTATAATTCCCACAAATTCATTAAACCACTGATTTACCTTGAATCACATCTCGTCTCAATTATAATACCCACACGTTTAACGAATCGGACATCAGGTTTATAACTTTTTTAATAAGGAAGGTAATGAAAAATGGTACTAAAGGATAAGCGAATAGCAGTTCTTTCTCCGGTGGCGTGGCGGACTCCGCCGAGAGAATACGGCGCGTGGGAGACGGTGGCCAGCAACATTACCGAGGGCCTAGTGGCTCGCGGATGGGATGTTACACTCTTCGCGACTAAAGATTCGATAACACAGGCAAAGCTTCGCGCCATTATCGAGAAAGGTTACGAAGAGGACAGACGTCAGATTCCCTGGGTGGTTGGCTGCTTGCATATCTCGGAGGTTATGGAGCAGGCCGACCAGTTCGACCTGATTCACAACAACTTCGACTATCTTCCCCTAACGTACTCGCGATTAATAAACACACCGATGCTGACGACAATTCACGGCTTTTCATCACCCTATATTCTTCCCGTCTATCACAAATATAAGAACAATTACTACGTCTCGATAAGCGACTCTGACCGGGATAAGAACCTGCCTTACCTTGCGACAGTATATAACGGCATTGATTTGTCCAACCTTACCTTCAGGCCCGAGCCGGGCGATAAGCTGGTCTTTTTAGGGCGGATACATGACGACAAAGGGACACATCTGGCGATAGAGACTGCGAAGAAGTGCGGCAAAGACCTAATCATAGCAGGAATAATCCAGGACCAGGATTACTTTGATAATCTGATTAAGCCGCACATCAACGATTCCTCTATTCAGTTTATCGGCTCGGTCAATCCCGTTCAGCGCGACGCACTTTTCAAAGAGACCTATACGGTTCTTCATCTCAATACCATTCCCGAACGGTTCGGGCTTGTGCTTGCCGAATCTATGGCCGCGGGTGTACCTGTGATTGCTATGGACTTAGGCTCCTGCCGGGAAGTTATCGCAGACAATGAAACCGGCTATCTGGTCAACAATGTGGATGAAGCGGCCGAAGCCGTCGGCAAAATCGATAAAATTGACCGCAGGAAATGCCGGCAACGTGTCGAAGAAAACTTTACAATCGACAAGATGGTCTCAGGTTACGAAAAGGTGTACGAGGAAATCTTTCGACGTGAGGCCCAAAAGCGCAGACCTTGAAGGCATGTGGGGGATGACTAAGCACTGGTAGGGTGGGGCTTGCCCCACCTTTGTCCTGATTAAGCGCGGAATTGCAGGGCTTGGACTCTTACTTTTTGGCTGGTTAAAAGATATAATGATTTTAAAAATCGGCCTGTTAAAACACCTGATGAAAATAGCGGATATAAGCGAGAAAGACTTATAGTAGGGTAAACCGAGAAGAACTAATCCAAGACGCCTAAGAACTGAAAAAAACAGCTAAAGTAGGGTTTGGTACCCATTATCGGTGATAGGAGAAAATAGATTTTTGCGTTTTCGTGGCTTTGAAAAGGATGAGAGATGGATCCTAATCAGAAATGCAAAGAAGCCAATCTAACAGTTAAAGAGGTAGAAGAGGAGTTGAATAAGATTATGTCAGCAAAAACGGATAGCGAAGCTGATAAGCAGCAAAAGTTTTTTAACCTGCTGAATCGCCTAAAGCTACCGATAGATTCGGCAGATGCGCTCTGTAGGCGGCTTAGTTATCCTGAGATGTTTAAGAATATTCAAGAATGGATTAAGAATGAGCGGGCTGACCAACGGGCAAAAAGGATAACTTGGGCAGCATATCTGGCCGGACTGGCAGCAGCTATTTCGGCAGCATGTGCTTTGGTGGCGCTGCTGAAGAGTTGAAGCTCGAAAAGATATTGGTTTATAAAGGGGAACTTATGAAAACCGCTACTCTTATTCTGTTGGGCCTGTTGTTTATAAGCGGATGCGGTGCTATGAAAGGTATAGAGGCAAGTATAAACAGAGACAAGATGAACAGCTTAGAGGTGGGGATGAGCAAAGATGAAGTCAGAAAGATTATGGGCAAACCGTACAAAAGAGAAATTTATCAGTCACAGGAGACTTAGTTTTACATAACAGAATGGCAAAGTGACGGGTACACGACTTTGGATGAGATGACACCTTTTGTTTTTGAAAGAGACACGCTCATTGGGTGGGGCAGTAATTTTGTAGATGAGAACCTTAAGAAATATGAACTAAGAATCAGGTAGAATTAAAAAAAAGTGGCATCGGGGCTTAAAATGTTTGAAAAAAATTTACACCCGGAGGTTGTTAGGGAGATAAAGGGGTGGGTCGAGCATCCGGAACTATCAAAGGGATCTAAACGCTGTAAGCAAAAAATCCGAATATGTTTTTTCTTCCAAATCAATTGGAATTACAGCTTTAGGAATTGCAAGAAAGAAAGGACAAGTCGAGATTGAGAAGCTGCTCTTGGAAGCAGGCGCAGCTCAATAAGTAAATGTAATCCGGATTTTATTAAGAACAGGTGATTCGGTTATTATGGCATAGTTTCAGAAAAATGGTATGGTTTTATGATGTGCGTTTTCTGTGATTTATGCTTAAGGCCATAAAATTCCCCAAAACGAGGGACCGCCGCTTTTTTTCTTAGCCCCCGCCGCCAGCTGTTCGCTCCTCGCCTCGGCTTTTTCTCGAGGCTATTTTTTGACCAGGCTTTCGTGTTCGTTACGCTGATTATAATATTCTACCGCCTCTTGTAGAACAGTCTTAAATTCTTCCTCAAGCTTCCATGGCTTTGTGATGAACTTGAATATCTCTCCCTGATTGATAGCTGTAAGAAGAGTGGTTACCTGTGTATAACCGGACAGAACAAGCCTGACGATATGAGGATACTTCTCCTTGACGATCCTGAGAAACTCCAGACCGGACATCTCCGGCATACGCATATCTGTCACAATTACATGTACTTCGTTCTGTTCGAGAATCTCGAGTGCTTTTTTACCACTTTTGGCAAAAAAACAGTTATATGGCTCGTCCAAAAGCCCTCTTTCGAGCGATTTAAGTATTTTTTCTTCATCGTCAACGAATAATATTGTTCTTTTTTCCATTTTCTAAATACCCCGTATTACTAATTTTTAACCTTCTCGATATTCTTCTCTCAATTGCTCGTCATTTCCGCTACTACTTCTTCCTTTTTATCACTCGCTTTCTTGCTGCCGACCGGCAGCCTGATTGTAAATTTCGTTCCTTTTCCAAGGGTACTTTCGACAAAAAGTTTCCCCTTATGTTTTGTTACGATAATGTCATAAGAGACGCTAAGCCCCAGGCCTGTTCCCTTTCCGGCCGGCTTGGTTGTGAAGAAAGGATCAAATACTTTTGTCAGTTTATCAGTTTCAATACCAGGGCCGTCATCTTCAATTTCGCATATAACCTCTTCAGTATTGGAGTATGTTCTGATGGTGATGGTTCCTTTTTCGTTTTCGTTTCTTTGTTTGGATTTTATCGCCTGAGCCGCGTTCACAAGGATATTGAGAAACACCTGGTTTATCTGGCCCGAATTGCAGTAGATAGCAGGTACTTCGGCAAAATCGGTCTTGACATCCGCATAATACTTGATTTCATTCATTGCCACAACAAGTGTGGCCTCGATGCCTTCATTGATATTGTGTTCATCGAATGATTCTATCTGGTCTATTCTCGAGAAGTCTCTAAGGTTCTGGATAATACCGGTTACCCTCTCAAGGCCCTCTTTCGAATCGTCAAATAATCCCTGGATATCTTCGAGGACAAAGTCTATCTTCTTGTCCTTTCGGTACTCACCTATAGCACCTACTTTATTCAACAGTATTTCTTTTTCTGAAGATTCGATTTGACTTGCCAGCTCATCATACATTTTGAGCAAATCACGGATTTTTTTCATATAGCTTTGTAACGTCTCGAAATTACTTGCTGTAAAACCTACAGGAGTGTTCATTTCGTGAGCGACACCGGCTGCGAGCTGGCCAATGGACGCCAATTTTTCACTTTGCACCATCTGAGACTGCATTTCCTTCATCTCACGATTAGCTCCTTCAAGTTTTTCGTAAGCCAATCTCAATGCTTCAGCTGCGCGCTTACGCTCCGTAATGTCACGAACCATCGCCTGTAATAACGTTTCTCCAGATAAATCCAGCAAGTTCAAAGAAACCTCTGCATCAAAAGGTATCTTATCACAGCGATTGAATCGCCACTCGAAAAACTGAGGGCTTCCTTCCAAAGCCAGATTGATTTTCTCCTGTACTTTTTCTATAGAATCCTGTCCATCCGGCTGAAGTTCGGGGGAAAACTGTAAAAGCGGCTGTCCTACAATCTGCTCCTTGGCGCAACCGAATATGCTTAAAGTTGGTGGATTACAGTCGAGTAATTGCTCACCTTTGACTATAAATATAGCTTCATTGGCGGACTCAAACAACAGCCTGTATTGTGCCTCCCTCTCTCGCATAGCAAGCTCTGCTTTCTTACGCTCGATAGCATAATAAATAGACTTGTTTAACATCTCCATGTTAAACTCGCCTTTGACAAGATAGTCTTGAGCGCCCTTGGCAACCGATTTTAGGCCAAAGCTTTCATCATCCAAACCTGTTACAACAATATTTGCCACGCGAGGGTGTTTTTCACTTATCTTAATTAAAGTGTCTAAGCCGTTACTATCTGGAAGATTCAGGTCCAGCAGCACAATGTCGAAATCTTCTTTGTCAAGAAGGTCTAAAGCGTTCTGAAGGTATTCTGTATGGTTTACTTCTGAAGTGGAAAGTTCTGATTTTGACAGTAACCTTTCTAACTGTTTTCTGTCTATCAGGTCATCTTCAACTATCAGGATTTTTAACTGCTTTATATCGTTGTGTCCCATTTCTTTATACGGTCTTCATAGTCGTTGGCCCCCAATTTTAATAAGATAACGAAAAGGTTTTTGAACATACAGCAAGTGGCTGTTTTTTTCCCTGATAAAAATATAAGCGTATAAACATATCGGTTAAAAAAATTGAACACTTTTTCGAATAGAATCAGTTACAAGCAAGACTTGTGAACAGTCTGAAGCTATATATTGCTAATTTATTTCTTATCGGTCTTGGTCGCGATATGTATAGGCTGGTCTGTTTTTTTGGGACTTGAATTCTATCCGGAGAAATAAGTGCCCGGACCTTACCGTACAGAATGGAATCAAATTTCGTCAGAAATTCCTGGAAATTCGTTGCTCAAGAGGGGAATCTTCTACTCTGTCGATTCGCGTCATACGATATATTGTCGCCCTTTTACGGCTTTGAGATTTTTTATCAGGGGGATAAAACTCCCATACAACCTTACCCTCTTTCGTTACCTCGAAAACATGGCACCTATTACTTTCGGTAATGAGTGTATTATCGTTCGGCAATCTTTGGCAACTGCCCCTTGTACTGGAGAAAAAGTTTTTGGGAGGCTCAGTTTTGTACTCCCATTCAATTTTCTTTGATATGGGATTCAACTCTATAACGCGTGAAAAATCACGGTTGTGACGGCCGTTATCAAAAATCAATATATTTCCATTCTTCAGAAAAGTAGGATTATGCTGTCCATCCAACTCCCCCGGCCCCCAGCTCCAGATAAATTCTTCTTTTCCTGCGTCTATAATCACAACTAAATCCAGCGCATGGACTGAGACTAAGTAATCTCCCCTTTTGCAAAGACCGTCAATATCCCTGTCTATAATTTCAATATTGTTAGTATGCATGAAGTCAAAAACACTACCGATAGCCCTGCAGGCATAATTCCTCCTTAACTTGTCAGAAAGTATTACCTTAAGATTGCCTGGCTTGAGAATCCACCAGTATACCTTTGAAATTCTATGCAGTGGAATATACTCCTTCACGACGTCATAAACATGGATTTTCTTTACTGTTTTTCCCTCTGGTGTCAAAATCGCGATATAATCACTAACAATAGGCACAGGTATATAATGGCAAAATACTATTTTATCTTCTCTGCCCAATACATATATTTTCCCGTTCTCGTCAATTGAAGTATCATGGTGTGCGCGCATCTTCTTCTTCCACGTTATATTTGAATTCCAATCCATCCTAATAAGCATACCATCCCACTGAACCGCTATCAAATCACCATTGTCATACAGTTCCACATGCTGCCATCCTGCAGAGGTTATTCTTTTTTGCTCGGGCCATTTATATTTATGCAGAACATTTCCCTCCATATCGACTAAGTATGCTATCGGCAACTTTCCGGGCGTATAAATGTTTATGCCATTATGAGCTAACTCGCTGTCATAAACCGTCACTCCCTCTTTTTTTTTGTCTGTTTCTTTTTCCTTATCAATCCAACCGACATACCCGATTGACCGGAGTTTGTCAATTTGACTGACGTTTTCAATTGTGCCCGATTTTAAAGAATTGATTAGTATCATTAATCCAATGAGCAAAACAAATACACCGGCCCTTGCAACTATAATTTTTTTGCTGCTTCGTATTATTAAGCTCCAGGCGGTAAAGATGACAAAAACCAGTATCAGCGTATTACCCAGTAAACGGATAGATCCCGAAGCGCTAAAAAAGAATTTTTCATTGAGGATTTCTCTGAGGAAGACGAACAAGCCGACAGAAAAGATAATGATTATATTAAGCCGGTTTGTGTTTTTTTCACGTCTCCTGAAATTTTCCGGTAGAATCCTCCAGACGCATTTCGTCGCCAGTACTAACAGCCCCAAAAAAATGTCCACTGCCAGTGCCGCGAAGCACAGAATATAAAGAAACACGCTGTTTGTCGCGATTGCAACACAGCCCAAAATTACCAATGCCAAAAATATAACGATAACTTTCTTCAGCATAGCTTATAATTCCTCTTTGAATTTCATTTGTTCAAAAAGAGTCATGAATTTTGCCGATGATGGTTGAATGTTTCATTTCGTATTCGTGTACATGTTATAAAAGATTGTTACCGTACCAGTCTATTGAGCGTTGTAGGCCTTGTTTGAATGGCACGATGGATTCATAGCCAATTGTCTTTTTAGCCAAAGTAATATCCGCAAGCGAGTGCTTTACATCACCGGGACGAGGTGCGGTGTAAATCGGCTTGATATTTTTGCCTAACAGCTCGTTTATTATGTCAATGGTCTCATTTACAGTTATGGCCTGGCCGCAGGCAATGTTTATTACTTCACCGGATGTTTTCTTTGCCCTTGCTGCAAGTAAATTGGCCTCAACGACATTGTCAATATAACTGAAATCTCGGCTTTGTTCTCCGTCGCCGTAGATAGTAGGCGGGACTTCTTTCAGCATCGCGGTCACAAAGGCCGGTATAGCAGCCGCATATTGGCTGGTTGGGTCCTGATGTGGCCCAAACACGTTAAAATAACGAAGCGAAATTGTCTCAAGGCCGTAAACCCTGCTGAAGACGGTACAGTAATACTCGCCGGCGAGTTTAGCGGCGGCATAAGGCGAAAGAGGTTCAGGCTGGATAGTCTCAATTTTTGGCAAAGTCGGCGTATCACCGTAAGCCGAGGAACTCGACGCATACACAAAACGTTTTATGCCGGCATCGCGAGCCGCCAACAGAAGAGTAAATGTCGCGTTAAGGCAGTGTTGATGCGTTGCGGCCGGGTCATCCACGCTTCGCGGCACTGATGGCAGAGCACCCTGGTGCAGGACAACGTCAACATCATCCATCGCGGCCCGGGCAAGCTCGTAATCACCCATATCGGCCTGTATGAAATCGATTTTTTCGATGATGTCGGCAAGATTTTCTTTCTTCCCGGTCAGCAGGTTGTCAATAATCCTGACGAAACAGCCTTGTGCGAGCAGTTTGTGACAAATGTTAGAGCCGATGAAGCCGGCCCCACCGGTTACCAGGTATTTCTCCACTGGATTCCTTTCACAAAACCTCCATCAAACCAAATTTACTTACCTGGGGCAAGCCAAAAACTGATGATAGCAGAGAAGTTATTAAGATTTTTTATATGGAAAGCTTTCGGTCTCGAGCTCATAGTGAACCGACCGGTTTTTACTGAATTACGCTGGCAAGCTGGGACTTCTGGTAATCCTGGTAGGAACGGAACTGTTTCTGGAAGTAACCGCCCTTCAAAGCCTTGACACCCAAAAGCACGCAGCCGATAAGCCTGTTGTGATTTAATTCGTTAAGTTCACGAATTGTCCGCTGTGCGGCGCCTCGTCTGGTAATCGTGGCATTTAATACCAATAGCGTGCTATCAACCTGGGCTGCGAGCAGTTTGGCATCACTTACCAGCAGGACTGGCGGCCCATCGAGTATAATATAATCGTAACTGTCTCGAAGGTCCTGGAGCAACTGTTTCATTCTGCTGTTACCGAGCAGCTCGGTAGGATTGGCCGGCAGTGGGCCGCAATCAATTATATCAAGCCCTTCGATACCGCTGTGTCTTATGATATCGGCATAAGTGCAGTGGCCTGTAAGCAGATTGCTCAAGCCAATCTCTGCCCTGCCGGGTTCAAGACTGTCGGCCGACTGCCGTGGGAACATTTTAAGAAAAGCGGGCTTCCTAAAATTGACATCTATAAGCAGAACCACCTTGTCTTCTGCAGTGAAAGTTGTGGCAAGGTTAACCGCGACAGAACTCTTACCCTCTCCTGGAGAACCGCTGGTCACAAGCAATGTCTTGGCAGCCTGGGTAGAGCTGGCAAGCTTCAGGTATGTTCTAAGCTGTCTGTAACACTCGCTCATAATAGAATAAGGGGCCTGACGCACTACATGACACAAATCAACACCTTCAGTCTGTTCGTCTTCGTCGGCGTGACATATCACTCCCAGAAGAGGTATATGCAGATATTTGCCAACATCACTGGGTGTTCGAATCAAGTCATTAAGTACTTCAATGAAAAAGGCAAGTGCTACCCCGAAAAAGAAACCAAGCATCGTGCTGATTGGAAGATAAAACTTCAATTGCGGTGAGCTCTTCGTCAGAGGTTCGGGAGCTGGTGCGGTAGCTCGAACTTTCGGTGTTTCAGGGTCCTCGTGCATTATACGATATTTAGAAATCTGACCTTTGATTTGATCGCGCCTTTTCTGTAATTCGTCTCTTATGGCGGTGCGCTGGTCATAAAGGGCTTTGTATCGGTCAAGTTCGCGCTGTTCTGCAGCGGCAGCCTTTCGCATTTTATCCATCTCTTCCAACTGGTTTTCCAAAGCCGTCACATAGTCCTGCATATTTCTAATGTTCGCCTGCCGGGTCTGCTCACCAATCTCGGTTTGCCTGACTCTTCTGGCCTCTTTTGCATGCTTCGACATTTCTTCAATTTCCTTGACTTCTCTGTGATTTTCACCCAGCCTTGTGAGTTTTCTCGCAAGCTCTACATCGAGCGAAGTAAGACGCTGGGCCAGCCCAAGCATAATGGGGTCGTTTTCAATTTGTTGCTCTACCTCTACGGTAAGCGGCCCCTTGGCACGTTCCTCGAGACTCGATAGGGAGGTCTCGTACTGTTTCATCTCCATAATGAGCTCGCTTTGTTGAATTTCCAGGTCGGCCATCTTAATATGGATTATGTTTCGAAACTGATCGTCGCTGCTTAGGCCGGTGAGTCCTGACTGTCTGCGGATGTCATCCAGTTCATCTTCAGCGCGCAGCAAATCGCGCTCAATATCAGTCAACTGTTTGGTAAGCTCTGAAAGCTTTCCGGCTATGCCACCCCTCGCAGAATGCCGGCGTTCAGAGATAAATAAATCCACCATCTCGTTGACAATCAGGGCTGATTCTTTCTTGTCTCCACACGTCATTGCCATCTTGATATACTGACTTTCTTTTTGGGGATAAGCACCCAAATTACCTTCTAAATCTTCAACGGACTTGGCAATTTCATTGTCAAATTGTTTGAACCATTTAGTTTCCCTGACTTTATCACGCTGAAGCAATTCCTCCAGAGTCCTTTGTTGTTTAATAAGGGCAGCCATTGAGACACGGAACTGGTAGCTAATATCTTTTTGTGGTATCGGTACGGATATTAACATCGGGTCCATTTGTGTTGGCGCAAGAACCTCAATGTATGTGGTGGCAGTATACTTGGGAGAATACTTGCTGAGAAGAAACCAGATAATTCCTCCTCCTATCATTCCTAAGGACGTTATCGAAATAATCAACAGGACGTGACGTAGCAGGATGGTCAATATATCTTTCGGCGTTAAAACGTTAGTGGCGGCCTGAGGTCCTGCCAAAGCTGCGCTCCTGCTTCTTGTTATTTGAGACGGGTGCTGCATTACCAAAGACTCCACAGAAAAAATTCATTTCGTCCAACAGTGCCTGAACACAAGGAGTCGTTTTCGCGGTTTATTTTATTCAGTTCTTGCTTCATTTCCTACTTTGTCGGTGAGTTGTTCAACAGCTTCTTCTATACTCTGTTTATCTTTTGGTGACAGTTTGTCCTGTCCCAGTTGCAATGCCTGTTTATATGCCGCAAGCGCCTCGGTATATCCGCCCAGCTTTTCAACTATCATACCAAGATGGTAATAAGTCTCCGGCGGTGCCGCAGCCTGACCTTGCTCGAAGATTTGAATAGCTGAACGCTGGATCTCGGTTGCCTGCTGATATTTGCCGTTCTGATAAAGTACGAAAGCATACGTATCCATAACATCAGGGCTATCCGGAATAAGATTATGAGCATGCTGAGCATATCCCAGCGCTTTATCCAATTCCTGATTATTGTCCGCCAGCATATAAGCCAGGTTATTCAAGACTCCTATATTATTCGGCGATTTTTCCAGTAGCTTTTTGTATTCACTTACAGCGGTCATAAGGTACTGATTATCGGAAGTTCTCGCGTATGCACTTTGTAGACAATTAACTTTAAGCGTCACAAATGTCTCTTTCTTAGGGTCGTCCTGTAGTGTCTGAAGACACTTATCAATGTAGCCTAAAGCCTTATTGTATTCGCCGCTCATATTCAGGATGCTGAACATTGTGAAATTGGCCACAAATGAATCCGGCTCAGCCTGAAGTTTGTTCTGACACCAGGCTTCGGTCTGACTCTTGCCAAGCGTTGAGTGCATTGAATTCAATATTGCCATTACAAGCGTGCTGTTATTACCGGCTTTTTCCAGGGCATTTTGGTAATACTGGGCCGCTGTAACTTTGTCACCTGTCTCAACCTTTGCTTCAGCCATTCTACCAAATGCTATTGGTGCTGTTGCTTCGTTATCAATATATCTTCTGGCATATCTGAACAACCGGTCATATTTTTTGGAAGACTTTAGCGCCATCAGGTACCCATCAAGAGAGACAAAGTTACCGCCGAACCTTTGACTATTTTGCCATGCCTTGAGATAAAGCCACTCAGCCTGTTCAAAGTTTCGTATTTTAGTCATAAAACTGGCGGCTCGACTATGCCAGGCGACGTCTTCGGGATATTTCCTTATGGTTTCATTGTATAGCTTAAGCAATTCCTGTGTTCTACCTAGCGCAAGGTATACTTCTTCGAGAATTCGCCTCGTCTCGACAGGAGCGTTTTCGTCATTCAGTGCGGTGTTGAGTTCCGTTATAGCGTCGTCTGCTCGACCTAAACGAAGGCAGGTTTTAGCCAGTTGAATACGAACGTCAGGGCTATCGTGAAGCGCCTTGCTTTTTTGCAGGTCCCTGATGGCCTGAGTATAATTTCCCATCAAATGATGCAGCCTTCCCCTCAGATGCCAGGCCTTATCGTTTTTGGGCTTTATCTCAAGAACTTTATTAGTCAATTCCAAGGCCTTATTAAACTGACCCGTTTTTAAAGCCAGAAGGGCTTGAAGCTGCATGCCCCCTTCGTTACCTGGATATTTCTCATTAAAGCTTTCAAGCTTCTTGCCGGCCTCTGCAAGAATTCCTAACTGGAGCATAGCCTGAATCTGGTAAAGGAAATTTTCAGTGGTAGATTCGATTTTTAAAACCTCGTCCGAGTATCGCATTACTCCTTCTTTATCTCCTGTTCTCTCTGCGAGAACTAAAAGTCCTTTTACGGTGTCAATATCGTTGGGTTCGGCCTGATACAACTGCTGCAGTATCTCTCCAGCCTTTTCGAATTGGCTGGTGCTTATATAATTCTTCCACATCAATTTTTTATCCTGTGCCTTGGCCAAAAGCTGTTCGGCTTTTTCCGGCTCGCCGATACGGCGATAAAACCGGGCGTAGCTTTGAAGGACTCTTTTGCTGCCGGGATCCATACTGTGCGCCTGCTCAAATGCCGAAGTGGCAATATCCAGCAGCGCCTGTTTTTGTTCGGTATTTGTTTCATCCATAGCAATGTTTGTGGCAAGATTTGCAAGATTTAAGGCGTTTCGCAAACTGGGAGCAATTTTTTGAATACGCTGTCTGTAGGCCAGCGCCTTCAGCGGCTCTTTTTCACTTATATACATCGCGTACAATCCTATCAGTCTCGTGTCGCCCGGGTTCAGTGCCGCTGCTCTGAGTAAGGCAGACTGTGTCTCTTCGAACTGCTTCGGCGAGATGTCGGTGCCCTGTTTCTGACTGCGATCATATAGAATCCCGGCAAAACGCCTTGCAATATTTCCATCCATAGGATTCAATGTCGAGGCTTTACTGACATCGGCTACTGCCTCCCGGATGTTCCCAAGTGAGTGATGGGCGATGCTTCTGAAAAGGTAAGCTTGTGAAAAAACGGGACGTTCTTTCAGTGCAATACTAAATTTCTCCACCGCGTCTTTGAACTGATGCCGCGCCAGTGCAAGACGTCCGGCAAGGTACTGGCCGTCACAGCCGTCGATGTTAATACGTCGAGTGGTCTGGACCAACTCCTCGACGGTCTCAAAATCACTACTTTTCATTGCTATATCAAAAAGACCGAGAATAGCCGTTGAATTACATGGGTCTATTTCAAGAGCATTTTGGTATTGAGCGGAGGCCTCGTCGGGCCTATTACCGTCCTTGTGAAAAACACCAAGGCTCAAATAACGATGAAGTTCATCAACGGTAGTTGACAAAACTTCCTCCGTTATCTGGTTTAGTCTTTTGGGTGAAATATTGTTTGGTTCCGGCTCGTAGAGTTGTGCTTTATAGATAAGGGCACTGGTGTTATCTGGAAAATGCCCCAGATACTGCTCAATTAGTTGCTTCGCATACTTAAGGTTGCCTTCGTTAACATAATAGTTACAAACAGACGAAAGCATTGGTACGTCAACATAATTCGGGTCCGATTGTAACAATGTTTCAATCAGTTTAACACCGTCGTTTGAAAGCTTTTTGACCTGGACATCTGACAGTTGAAAACTTTTTAAGTCCTCGGCCCTTTGCTGCTCTTCCAGCGACATTAACGGTTCTTCCGTTTTACTAGTGATAGCTGCAACATGTCGCCTTAATTTCGCCAGTATCGTTGACAGTTTAATCCTGATAGTATCGGGTTTAGTGGGGTCCATCTTCGCCAGTCTTTCTTCGGCCTTGTCAAAAAGACCAGCCTTGTTACAGGCCTGAGAATATAGCAATGAGCTTGTTTCGTTAACGGAGAAAGTATCTTCATAGAAATCTATTATCCTTATTACCTGATACTCAAGGCCCAGGTTCAGCATAATGGCGGCATAATCGAGAAAAATGACAGGCTTGTATTGGGCAAGGCCATGTTCTATCGCCATACGCAGGAAGTCTGCACAGGCTCCGGTTTCCGGCGCTCTTTTATAAATGCCGGCCAGCGTATAACAAAGGTAAGCAAAATATACATTGTGCCCCCTTACCAATTGTGTTTTTAACTGCTCATAAGCAGCATACATTTGCTTGATGCCGTCTCTCCTTTGTCCCTTGGCAAAGGCCAATCTTCCTTCCCACATCAAGGCTTGTGGATTCTCCCGGCTCCCGTATATCTGCTGGATTTCATGAACTGCTTTGCTGGCGCGGGCAAGCCATTCTTCTTTCTCACTTTGTTTATCCGGAGAACTGGCTGCAAGTGCCCGCTCAATCCAGCAATTTCCAAGGAAAAGATTTAGCCTGAGCCTGTTCATTCTATTCTTAAACCTTCTTGGCCCGGAGATATCCTGTGTACTTGGTGAATCGAGGGCGTTTCCCGCAACTTCCATTGCCTTATAGACATCAACCTCCTGATTATTGAGAAGTGCTCGACGATAATACAGTTCAGAAGCAAACACAATGTAGTCCACATTCTCACGGTCCAATTCCAGCGCTTTTTCGATAGCTTCAATGGCATTATCTAATTTTTTTCTGTCGGCCATATAGAACCGTGACAGTGAGATATAAACTTCCGGGCTGGAACTAAATTTGTCTAGAAGGGCCATATACTCAGACTCAAGGGCATCTCGTTGATTAGGCTCCTCGACGTTAAGCATCTTTACGGTGATGAGCTCTGTGTATAACTTAGGCTCATCAGGCAAAGCATTTATTGCTTGTTTGAGTGATTGCTTTGCCTCTTCAATCGATTTATCTGCCTCACTGAAAGAGCCTTTGGAAAAAAGAATATTGCCTTTTTCCAGAATTGCCTTTGCCAGATATCGATGTGACTCGCTATCAGTCGGTTCAAGTTGGAGGGCTTTTTCCAGGTCTTCTATTGCCTCATTTATGGTCCTTTCGCGATCGGTTGTCTGCCCTCGTGACGCTATTTCAAAACGGGCTCTTCCCCTGCGGAAGAATAATTGTGGATTGGGTTGCAAGTCTATAAAGTCCGAGCAATTTGATTCTACTACCCTCCACTGTGTCCACAGGCCGTTTTCGGCGCTTTCATAGATGTAATCAAGCAGGGTCTGGCGAGCCTTGACATTCTTTGGGTCCAGTGTAATAACACGGCTCCAGAGGCCGGCCGCTTTCATCCATTCATCCGTTTCTATGTACAGGTCGGCCAACTTGAAGGCTATCTCTATCTGCAGTGGCGTCTCCTTTGCCAGAGCGAAGGCCTTGCGGTAACTGCGTTGGGCATTTTTGTAGTCTTTTGTTTCTCGAGCTATATCCCCTTCTTTGATAAACTGCTTCGGGTCCTGGGTCAGTCGAAGAAATACCACGACTGCACCCGCAAGAAAGAGGGCTAAAATCAACGAGCCGATAATTGCAACTTTTTTGTTCAGTTTTTTCCTTGCCATAATCTCTCCTGTTTCTTCAAATTAAATGCCCATATTTCTTCAGGCCAGGTATATGATGCCTTATCCTTTCTGCATTGCTTTTTGCCAGTCAGGCCAGTGGTCTCTTTCCAAAATGGACAGAATAACGCTGAGAAATTTTTTACTTGCTACGATTGCATCTTCCTTTTCAGGATAAATTTTTCTGCCAAGAACCACGTTATAAAACTGCCACTCAATCTTTGAAAAATAAGAATACTTGCCCCTTATGTTGCTCATCAACGCCAGTCGGGCTCCGGTTCTGTTGCCCTTATAAGTTCCGTTGACCTTAAAAGTGTAAAAAACAGGAAACTTATCACTACCTTGCCATAAATCTGCTTCTTTTTTTCCAAAGATTATATACCGAGCGGGGATTTTATTTTCCTGCATCTTTATGCCGGTCCCGTGCTCTGCTTCCTGGTTAATGGTGAAAGTTATGTCTTTCATTTCAAAACGCTGATTGCCGCCGCCAAAGAAACACTCCTCCGGCACATGGGGAATGCGGTCGGGATTACCTGTGTAGTATGTGATAAATAGTGAGCAGTACCGCAGCGGTCCGGTCTTCTTAGCTTCTGTATCTTCCAATATCCATTGGATATATTCATTTGTGCCAAGAGCATCGAGAAGGTCCTGATTTTTAATCTTTTGTTTCTGCGCTACTGTGTAAGCACCTAAGTCTTTTTCATTGATAAGGTCCAGAATTTTTCTCAGAGGCAACGCCTTTTTTATCATCTGAACATTCAGATAAGATTTCATAAACGACATCATACCCCCACCCATGGCAAGGGCTGCTACACAAATCAAAAAGTGTGTTTGGATGTAATATTTTTTAAAATTATCCTTCATTGTATCTCAAATTTTCTCAACACTGCGAAAGCTGCAAGTGCCCCGAAAAAAACAAAGACCGACGAACTCTTTAATTCTGCCTGCGAACGATAATGTCGGCAGTTACACCGGGGCTTTCTTCTGTAAGCAGCCGGGACATAAAATACGCTAAAAGACCGTACAAACCGAACGCCAGCGGCAGCATTGCCATCCCCAGTGCGTCGTGATAAATACCCTGTGTGTACTTGGCGCCCGCGAAAATATATATAAAGCCGGTAACGGTGACACGAACGATGTTACATAGGATAGCGATGGGTATTGTGCTCAGCAACAAAATGACCCGCTGCCAGAGTGGTCTGTAATGCAGGTATGCCATCGCCACTCCCAGCGCAAGAAACGTCAGTAATAGCCTCATTCCGCTACAAGCCTCGGCCACATCGAGGGCCGGCTCTATTTTCTTGCCGTTAACTACCACGTCAATTATTACTCCGTTTGCCGTTGCGTCAACTTCCGTAACAAAATTGAGCAGGACGGTAGCCACCCGGGCCGCAAGAATGCGCATCGGAATAGTAATTTGTCGATAAAGCCTTCCGGGCAGCGGTACAGCAAAAAACAAGTATAAGATAGGAAGCCAGCTGTTTTTAACTAAACGCCAGCCACCTAAAAATAATACGATAGCACCGAGAGTTGGGATCATTAACAATGTTTGAAAATAAGCAATTTTGAGTTGAAAAATGATAAATGGATAGGCGGCTATACAACATATCAAGAAAAACAAACCCAGATAGTAGGGTTGGGTTTGGAGATTCAAAATCTGGCCTTTACGCTGGTTTAGAAAGTACAGACTGAAAAAAGGTATTAGAAAACCATGAGACCAGCTGGCGTCGGTGCGCCATCCATAAACGATGCGATAAATTTCGACGTGGAACAGGTACGAGAACAGGCCGGCTATGATAAGAATTTTAATGTAATTATGTACGCCAAGATCACGCCAGCTTGTTCGATACAGGCTTGGTTGCTGACCTGCCTCGTTCCGCTCTGGCGGGCGAGCGGCAGGCGGGTTTGAGGTGGTACAAAGGTTATGTCCATTCATAGAATCTTTATTCGTCAAAACAACTTGTCTATAGAAATATGCCCCGGGAACGGGTCATTACCAAGGTCTTCCGACGCAAAATTCCTGTCATAAATGAAGCCGAATCCATAGGTCATTCTGAAGGCGTTGCGTAGGACTGCAAGCCATCTTGAGGCCTTATGTGAACCGATGTTGATAGTATCGTTTGGTTTAATGAAGAAATCTGGTTGAGAGCCCTCGGCAATCTTCCTTAAATTGACCATTACTATCTCCTCTCGGTTTTTCCCGATTCTCCTTCTGACTTCGACTTTTTCCGGCCAGGCAAGTGGGCCGAGACCCCCGGCAGCGGCAACAGCCTGTATAAGAGTCATTGGCCGACCTGTCAAAGGCAACACGCCCACTCTGTTGGCATTACCTATAATGTAGAATTCACCGATAATGTCAATAGGTACCCAAATTTTGTCTCCCTGCTTTATAATAATATCATAACGTGGGTCGCCGCTAAGAAGTTTGTCAACGGGTATTTTTATGACACGTTTTTGAATACCGCCGGTGCCGATTTGCTCCCAGCCGAATTCCTCTGGGATGCGCTGTTCCGGTGGTGGTGTTAGTGGTGGGCGTTCTTCAAGCCACTTTCCCGGCTCTTCAGGAGCTTTATGCGGTTCGGCCTCCGGCCCTATTTGAACTGGAACCCATTTACCGTCCTGATAAATCCACTCGATTCGGGATGATTTCAAAGCACCGGTTAAATCAGTAGCTTCCTGACTATTAAGCCAGGATTCTTGTTTTTGTCGCTGCTGAGACATCTGCCGTGAATTAATATTGCCGGATCTCTCAACTGCTTTCGAAGCTTCCGACATTTCGGCCTTTTCAAGTTCTCGGGAACTAATCATCTCAGTGGAACTTATCAGCATCGAGTCCCGCGTTGTAGACGCCCGTGCGCTCGGCGCTATAACTTCAAGCAGCTCCTCCTCGATGTCTTGAGGCGCCGACGGTTCCGCCCCGGGCTCAATAACCTCCGGTTCTATTGGAAACGCCTCGGCTGCCGGTTCGATCAATATCTCGGTTTCTGTTATGCGCCGAGTAACGTAAATGTAGCTGACGTTAAATTGTCTTACAGAACCGGCCACTGCTAACGCATCTGAAAGTCGAAAGTCATACCGAGGAATCAAAAATCTATTCGGATTCTTAATGCCCTCGCCAAGGATAGTAAATGCCCTGTTGGGTGAGCGATCTAACATCACAATAACAGTCGGGTCTTTCAAAATACCAGGTGAAAGGATTCGCTTTATCTCCTCCCTCAGTTGGGTTTCTGTGAATCCGGCCGCCTGTACCTGGCCGATTTCAGGCAGAGTTACCTTACCGCTCTCAGAGACCTGATAGAGGTTAGCTGCCATAACTCCCTCTCGAAGAAGCTCAAAGATGGCTATTTGGATACTATCACTGGGCTGGAGGATATAATCTTGTTCGATTGCTATCACGTCAGAAGGGCGTGGTTCCTCAGCAGCTTCATACAGCTCCGGCTCTTCCTCGGCGATACCTAACGAGTCGAGGATTATGTTGATGGCCGGTGTGGGTCGGAAGCGGCCAATTTGTGTCGGGTCGAGATAGTCCTGGGACCCACAGCCGGTCAGCAAGACCAGGGACACAAAAAAGGCCGTCATAGCCCAAAAAGCACGCAAAAGTTGCGACACTATTCGTTCACTCCTGAGCCTAAAATTTCTCACATTCTGCTTACTTAGAGAATGTTTATATCGAAAAGTATCTGCCTACTGTCTCCGTAGAGAAATCATCGGTTTAACGGCTGGGATACTTGACTTTTTAATTCTTGTAAGAGCCATATTTCAAAGAAGTTAGGCGATATTTTGGAATATTAAAAAGAAACTCATCATGGGTCCGTAAGAGAAAATTTTTTTAGCCACAAAACCTGTCCAAATATGAAATTCCAAGCTTAAAACTTGATTAATCACCATAACCCCCCGAACATGAAGCAGTTACATAGTAAAGCTATTGGGAGGAATAGCAAACGTCAAAAGTAGAGTTTTACTGCTCAAGTGATTAATTTTCTATACTATCAAACTTAGGGATTTGTTCATTTAAAAACACTGTTTTGCCAGTCCGATAATGTCCTCTACGCCAGTACAGCCAAGAGGACACTGCTGGAATTGAGTATGACATGCTCGATGTTTCAGAAAATTCTTATTAATTGAAATCGAATCTGTTTTCGTTTGTAAGTTTTTGCTTCTTGATTTTATTACTCTTTTTTTAACTCTTTGAGCATTTTCATAATTTGCTTCTGGCGGTTTTCAATCTCTTCGAGGCGTCGTTCAATCTTATCTATTCTGTCGTTTTGCTCACCGGGAATTATGATTATATCCCTGTCGTTTGGGTCCTTCCAGGGCCTGAATTCTTTCCGAAAGAAACGCTTTAGTTTGTCCGGCAGGCTGAACTCAAACTCGTCATCCTCGAAGGGCTCGCCCCAAAAAAACCTTTTCTCGTATTGCCTTGGCTGGTCGTATCGATTGATGTCAAGTGGTGTCTTTTTGTATTTCCAGTCCGGCGGACCTGTTGGGGCCTCTTTGAGGTGGACTGTTACGTTTCGCTTTTTACCCCCGCTGATAAGGGCCAGAGTTACTTTCGCACCTGCGCCCGCTGACTGGATTGCTTCGACGAACTTATCGTAGTCACGAACCTCCTGCTCGTTGAGAGCGGTAATAACATCGTAGCAGCCGAGACCTGCCTTGTCTGCGGGGCTGTCGATTACGATATTTATAATGAGCTGACCGGCGCCTTCGTCAAGGCCGAGATGAACCCTTAACAGTTCAGGGACCGGCATCAGCCGGACACCCAAATATCCGGCAATGTTCTCCTGTTCGCCCGCTAAGGCTACTGTGGTGCAAAAAGCGACCAGAAGCACGCAGACGAGAGCATAATTTATCTTTGACGGTTTCATTTTGGCAACCTCCAAAAGATAACTATATTGACTTGACCGGATAAGTATTGTACTAAATAAAGGCATGGTTGTTCAATGCAAAATTAGCAGCTCATCAGGATTTTGTTTGATAAGGCAAAGGCAGGATTAATATGATAGTTTTGTTGACGGATTTTGGTCAAAGCGAGTATGTCGGGGTAATGAAAGGAGTGGTTTACAACACTGCGCCTGACGCAAAAATAGTTGACCTGTGTCATACGGTTTCGCCGCAGAATATCATTCAGGCCTCCTGGATACTAAAGAATAACTACAAATACCTTCCGCAGGGCGCGGTATTCTGCTGTGTGGTCGACCCCGGCGTAGGAACGGATAGAAAAGCATTGGCCGTCAAAACTGATAAATATTACTTTGTCGGGCCGGACAACGGCCTGCTTTGGGAAACGCTTAAGGACCAAAAAATAATCGAAATTAAAAACCTCGCAATCCCCGAAAATGCCAGCCGGACCTTTCACGGCAGAGACGTGTTCGCAAAAGCAGCGGCAAAAATAGAGCTCGGCAATTTTAAGAGCATAGGTGAAAGTCTCGGAGCAATTGAAAAACTTGAATTTTACAGGCAGGGCACAAAGGGATTAATCGTCCACATCGACAGGTTTGGAAACATCGTAACAAACCTTCCAAAACTGGATAAGAATGAATATCACATAGCCATAGCAGGCAATACATATACGATGCAGTATTATCCAAGTTATGAAACTGCAAAAGCAGATGAGCCATTTCTTATAGAGGGCTCGAACAAGACATTGGAGATTAGCCTGAGAAAAGGAAGTGCCAACGATAGACTGCACTTTGTAGTCGGCTCCATAATAGAAATATCGTAATATCCTTTGCCGCCCGGTCCCCACAACACCTTCTCCAACATAGGCTTATATACCCGTTTGGTGATTGGCTGTGAAAGTGTAATGTCAACAAAAAGGATTTTTATTAATTTGGATAAAAATAGTAGTTGACATACCGGATGGGGGTAGTATTCTATTCATGTTTAGAAGGATTTAATCTCAAAGGATGAGGAGATGATAACTTGCCTAATAACTTCCCACCCGCCCTGACTTTATTTGCCTATATCTGGAAGAAACTTGACCGAGACACAAGCTTTGTTGAAAAAAACCATTTTTCAGGAGGAAAAGAAAATGAAAAAAGTGTTGATGATGTTATTGGTTGTTATCATGCTGGCTTTTGATGTCGTTGCCGAAGCAGAACCACCTGAAATGGTTTTTATCCATGGCGGTGAGTTTGAGATGGGTGACCATCATGGAGATGGAATAGCTGATGAACTACCTGTTCATACTGTATATGTCGATTCTTTTTTTATGAGTAAGCATGAGATAACCAACCAACAGTATTGTGATTACCTTAATGATGCTTATCCTGCTAAGATAAAGGTTGTCAGCGGTGTTGTTTATGCGGCAGACGACGGCAGCAACAACTACCCCTATTGTGATACGCACAGCCATGATGCTGATAGTCAAATTGACTATTCAGGCGGTGTTTTCAGTGTAAGGACCAAGGGCGGACGTGATATGTCAGATGACCCTATGGTCCAGGTAAGCTGGTATGGAGCGGTTTCCTACTGCAACTGGCGCAGCCAGCAGGAAGGAAAGGAATTATGTTACGACACCAATGATCCCAACTGGTACTGGCCTTGTGATTTCTCAAAATATGGCTATCGCATACCAACAGAAGCAGAATGGGAATATGCGGCCCGCGGTGGAAATCACAATCCCTATTACCGTTTCCCTTGGGGCGATACTATCAGTCACAGTCAAGCCAATTACTATGCTGACCCATGTGGTTTCTCATACGATGTTAATCCTACGAGCGGATATCATCCCGACTATGATGATGGGATATCTCCTCTTACATCTCCTATAGATAGTTTTTTACCAAATGGTTACGGCGTTTATGGCAAGGCAGATAATATTTCTGAGTGGTGCAATGATAGGTTCGATCCGTATTACTATGAAACAAGCCCATATTATAATCCAACTGGCCCATCCAGTGGTACGAATCTTGTTCACCACGGTGGCGCTTGGGTAGGTACTGCATACTATTGCCGGGTATCATACCGTGGCAGCACCATACCCGTTCATCGGGACAGATTTTTCGGATTTCGTGTTGTAATAGCTTGTCCAATAAATGTTTTAACTCCCAATGGCGGTGAAACACTGATATCAGGAAGTACATATTTAATTACCTGGGCGCCAGTAATCCCTGACATTAATCACTTAAAATTAGAGTATTCAGCTTCAAACGGCGTTGGAATATGGAATGTAATTGATCCCTGTACACCAAACGATAGTGAATATGAATGGACGGTGCCGGAGGTAACTTCTAATCAGTGTCTTATCCGTATTAGTGATGTCAATGACCCCAATGTTTATGATACCAGCGATGATGTCTTTACGATATTTGTCTGCCGGGCGGGGTATGACTATGTAAATGAATGGGGTTCATTCGGAACTGGTGATGGTGAATTAAATAATCCATTTGGCGTCGCAGTGGATTCATCAGGATACACCTATGTTACTGATGAGGAGAACCATCGCGTCCAGAAGTTTGATTCTGATGGTAATTTGGTCGGCTGGTGGGGAGGTTGCGATGATCCTGGCCATGCTGGTTCGGGACATTGGCACGACCCTGGGAGTGGTCATAACCCACAGTCTGGTAGTGGCGATGGTCAATTCATTAGATCAACGGGTATTGCGATCGATTCTTCAGACAATATTTATGTGGTTGATTATCACAACTACCGAATCCAAAAGTTTAAAACTGATGGTACATTTGTCATAAAATGGGGTAACTACGGAAATGGTGATGGACAGTTTAATCAAGCACACCACATTGCGGTTGGTCCTTCTGGTGATGTTTACGTTTGCGACACGTTTAACCATCGGGTCCAGAAGTTCACAAGTAGTGGAGGTTTTATTACTAAATGGGGGTCCTACGGGAATGGTGACGGGCAATTCAAGTACACACATGGTATTGACGTTGACTCTTATGGATATGTTTATGTTAGTGAAGATTGGAACCATCGTGTTCAAAAGTTTGACCCAAATGGTAATTTGGTCGGCTGGTGGGGAGGTTGCGATGATCCTGGCCATGCTGGTTCGGGACATTGGCACGATCCTGGGAGCGGTCATAACCCACAGTCCGGTAGTGGCTATGGTCAATTCAATCGTGTGGAAGGAGTAGCAGTTGACTCTTCAGATCATGTCTATGTATGCGAAATTGGTGGTAGTCGGATCCAGAAGTTTACGAGTGATGGTGAATTTATTACCAAGTGGGGCAGTCCGGGTACCGGTGATGGACAATTTAATTCACCTTATGGAATAGAAGTGACGTCTTTGGGATACGTATATATTGTTGATTTGGGTAATGACCGTATTCAACTTTTCGAACCTGAAGGACCTCTGCAAAGTGACTTGTATAAAGATTGTTATATTGATTTCAAAGACTTTGCTGTTCTTGCAAATGAATGGCTTGAATGTGGCAATCCATTTGATCCTGATTGTGGATATTGACAGAACCTAACTGAACCTTATTAACGCCTAACTTCAAGAGCTGTGGGTTTTATACCCGCAGCCCTTTTTGTGTTTCATACTAAGCCGGAAAGCCGGTTATATTGTCTTTTTTTCATCGTTGACAGTAGCATAGCAGGATATAGAATCTCATAAGCTTCATATTTATAATGAAATCAAAGTTAAGTTATATAGTTAATATCAGGAGTGATATTTACTTAAAACTAAAGGAGATTATCATGCGTTCTTACTTTTATATCAGCATGTTTTGTATTGCAGCGTTTTTTTCATCGGTTTATGCCGATGAAATTTACTTGAATAACGGTGACCGCCTTACCGGCAAAATCGATAAGCTCCTCGATGGCAAGCTCATCCTGCAATCGCAGCTTGCCGGCACTATCACGATACCTCTCTCGAACATCCGCACGTTCAGTAGTGTCGCGTCTCTCAAAGTACATCTCAAAGATGGAACAGTTCTTCACCAGCGGATAATACGCTCGGAGGCCGACTATTTTGCAATCGAAAAAAGCCGAACTCTCCAGGCTCAAAAAATTGAGCTCTCGGCCATAGACACCATAAATCCTCCTGCAAAACCTCTGCCCAGGTGGAAAGGTAATATTTCGGCAGGTTATAGCTCGGCACATGGCAACACAAATACGGACAACGTCACGGCCAGCGTAAATTTGAAAAAACGCACCGAAAAAGACCGTACGAAAATCAGCGGCGACTATGCAAAAAGCAGGCAGGAAGACGAAACCACCGGCAAGAAGGAAGCAACTGAAGATTGGTGGAAAGTAAAAGGCAACTATGATTACTTCTTAACCGATAAGCTGTTTGGCTTTGTGGATGGAAGCTACGAAAAGGACAGCATTGCCGAACTCGACCGCAGAGTTATATTCGGCGGCGGTGCCGGCTATCAATGGGTCGAATCGGAAGCGATGAACTTCTCGACCCGGGCGGGTCTTGCCTCGCTGTATGAAAAATTCGATAATCAGAGCAGCAGCAACAGTGAGCTATCCGCCCAGTTTGGTTATGATTTTGATACGCTGCTGAGAGAAAATATAAAATTTATCCATAGCCTGACGTACTATCCGAGCCTTGAGAAGTTTTCTGATTATTTTCTTACCACGAGCGCCGAGGTTCAGGCCGAGCTTACGGAAAAAACTTTTACAAGCTTCAAGGTTCTTTTTGACTATGATAAATCACCTGCTTCAGGCTCAGGCAACACTGATGTTAAGTATATTTGGGGAATTGGTGCGAGTTTTTAACGGCTTGGTGATTATCGGGTACGCAGAGGAAAAATTAAAAAAGAGCACAATCGATGTCATTTCTCATCAATCTCCTCAAACGTCTGAATTAGTATAAGTGTGTGGTTTTTGAGTCTTTAAGGCCGGGGAAAAGGAGCTAAACCGATTCCAAGTTTCTAATAGCGACACAGGTCGAGGTTTGGTAGTATATAAGTTATGACTTAATAGGTCACAAATGACCGCGAGGTAGCTTATGGCAGAGCAACAAAAAGCGCCGGTCTCGTCCTCGACGACAGATGAGTCGGTAAGGCCTGTACTGATAGTTGATCAGGAGGCACTGGGTGACCTCTCGGTGTTTCTGCGGCATTTTTTTGTGGGCCTGGCTGATGAATCAGGTAAAGCAGCTCTGGTATGTCCGCCGGATTGCGATGTCAATTCATTACTTGCCCCTTCGATAGAGGTTATCAGACACCCGGCTTATCGTACACCAATCCTGTGGCGGCAGAGTGATAGAAAGCTTATTGAGAAACTGGGAAAGTTCAAGCCGAACATCCTGCATTGTCTCGGCAGGGGCACGACGAATCTAACCACGAAATTAGCCGAGCAATTGGACCTGCCTTATGTACAGACTATTAACTCGCTGCAGAGCCGGTTGCAAAAGTGTTCTATTTCGGCGAGTCGATGTGCCGCGATAATAACGCCGACAGAGACACTCGCATCGCATCTGGTAAGCGTGTACTCTAAATTTGGCCAGCGCATAAGGCAGATAAATATGGGCACTTTTGTGGATGGTCAATGTGCCTGTTTTTCGGTTCCTTCACGAGTAACGAGTATGGTGGTTGCCTGTCGGCTGAATGATGCTTCGGATTTCGAGTTGCTTTTCACCGCGATAAAGCACCTGGCGATTGAAGGGCATGAGTTTATAATGCTGCTCATTGGCACGGGGCCGGCCGAGCGAAATGTGCGGGAGTTACGAAGGACATTGGGGCTTTCCCAGGTAGTATACATCCTTCCGGATATTCAGCCGTTGCGGTCGATATTTGCGAGTGCGGATGTTTTTGTTCAGCCCCAGCCGACCAAAATCTTTAGCTTTTCTCTGTTGGAGGCGATGAGCGTTGGGATGGTGGTGGCAGGCTGCGCAGGCGGCGTAGATGATTTACTTATAGATAATCAGACAGCGGCCCTTTTTGAGCCGGCCGATGAGTTGAGTATTTATGCCTGTATAAAACGGCTTCTGGAAAAACGCGAATTTTCACGCCAGATTGCTTCGGGAGCACAATCTTACCTTAAGAAAGACTATACGGTAAGCACGATGGTATCGTCCATTCTGGAAACTTACCGTAACTCTCTGCGGTGGTACAAGACTCAGGCATCTAATACCGCTGCTCCGAAGAGCAAGGCTCAATCTAAAAGACCATAGTCAGACAGTATTTTCTGCAGAACCGGTTTCTTTCCTTCTTCCAGCGGTGTTAGCGGTAAACGCAGCTCGTCTGAGGCCATACCCAGGATTGACATAGCCGCCTTTATGGGAATTGGATTAGTGGCCAGTGTAGGCAGGCTCTTGCTGAGCGGAAAGAGCTTCCTGTGCCACTGTCTTGCGGAGACCAGGTCTCCTTCGAGAATCAGGTCGGTCATAGCTTTGACATCCGCGGGTACGATATTCGCCACCACGCTGACGACACCCTGGCCGCCGACCGAGGCAATAGGCAGTGTAAGGGAATCATCGCCGGACAGAAGCGTCAGTTCACAACGTGCGGCTATCTCGCTGGCCTGGTCCATGCTGCCGCTGGCCTCTTTGACGGCAACGATGTTTTCAACTTCCGAGAGCCGCACAATCGTATCGGCCGTCATACCGGCGCCGCACCGCCCGGGTATGTTGTAAAGCACGATGGGCAAATCAACTTCCTCGGCAATGGCCTTGAAATGCTCGTAAAAACCCTGCTGCGTGGGTTTGTTATAGTACGGCCCGACCTGCAGGGTCGCATCGGCCCCGACCTTTTTGGCAAACGTAGTCAGCTCAATAGCCTCAGCAGTGCTGTTTGAGCCTGCACCTGCGATTACCGGCACCTGGCCGGCCACGGCCTTGACAACCCTTTCTATTATCTGCTTATGCTCCTCATGACTGAGGGTTGGGCACTCGCCTGTTGTGCCGACGGGCACTATCGCGTCGGTTCCGTTTTCGAGGTGAAAATCGACCAGCTCATCGATTGTCTGAAAGTCAACCTCGCCGTCCTGAAATGGCGTTATAAGCGCCACCATCGCTCCTGTAAACATTTCTACCTCCTGAAACTCAAAAAGAGAATGAAGGACTCTCTGCCTTGCCGTGCTTATTTTAAAATTTCGTTATTAGTATATAACGATTGCGGGCCTGTTGCAACGATGGGTCTGCCCTGCCGGCATCAGTCGCCGGAGAGAATTTTCAGATATTGCTTAACGGCGGTGGACAGGCCCATATCGAGAGCGTCGCTGATAAGTGCGTGTCCGATTGAAACCTCAAGCACTCCCGGTACAGTCTGGCAGAATATTTTAAGGTTATTCAGGTTCAGGTCGTGACCGGCATTAATCCCCAGGCCGATATCGCAGGCCGCCTTGGCCGCTTCAGCATATTGCTGAAGGCTCTGCTGGTAGCTGCCGGTCTCGAAGGCTCGTGCGTATGGCTCGGTATATAGCTCGATGCGGTCGGTGCCAATCTGCTTTGCGATTTCGATGCCGGGTATATCCGGGTCCATAAATATACTGACGCGAATACCAAGGTCCTTAAGTTGCTTTATGATGGGGACGAGCCGCTCAGTGTTTTCTTTGCTGTGCAGGTCCCAGCCGTGGTCGGACGTGTTTGCATCGGGAGAGTCTGGCACCAGCGTCGCCTGGGCCGGCTTGATTTCGCTGACAATCTCCATATATCTGCCGAGAAACGGGTTGCCTTCTATATTGAACTCAACGGTTACCATTTCAGCCAATTCATAAACATCGGGATACTTTATGTGGCGTTCATCCGGCCTGGGATGAACGGTAACGCCGTGGGCACCGGCCTGCATAACGGTCTTTGCCGCCTCGATAACACTGGGAATGCCTATGTTACGCGCGTTTCTAAGCAGTGCTACCTTATTGAGATTTACGCTAAGTGTGGTCATTTTTAACCCTAAATAAACTTCCGCAATTATACACCTGCAAAAGACTAACACAAGTAAATTAAGTAGCGACCGATTATTGTAGGCCGAAGGTTAATACATCCTCGAGATGAAAGTCGCTATCTTAAAGATTTGATAAATTATTATAATGCAGACCAGCCAGTAAACAAAACGCGGCAGCCACTGGCTCAGCTCGTTAAATAGAAACTCAGCGGACTCGCTTGAAACATCCGCTAATTTTTGCACGGTGTTGCCCAGCTCACCCATCTCCTCCCCGATTTGCCAAAGGTGCAGAAATTCTGTCGGCAGCCTGCGGCTAAACCCCTCGCCAACCATATTTCCGGCAAGCGCACTTTTTGCTCCGCCCTTGAAATAATTACCTACAGCGGCGTTACCTGTAACGCCGGCCGCTTTTTGCGCACATTGCGTAATTGGAACACCGGCTTTGTAAAGCATATTAAACGCCCGGCAGTATCGGCTTATCGCAAGCTGCCGAACCGCCTGACCAAAAAGCGGGATTCGCAGTATTAAAGCATCAAAAAACCACCGAAAAACTACCACCCTCCTCATCAAATAGTGAACAACGAGAATTAACACGAAAGGCAGGTAAAATAAGGCTAAAGTACCTACTATCTCACCGATATAACGGTCCAATCCGATTTTACCCTGAAAAAAGAAAGGCAGGGGGCCGACAACAGCTGCAAGACCGATAAGCATAAAAGGCAGCATTAATCCCGACAGCATTTTTTTCTTCAGCCGGTCACAGAACTCATACCAGCCGGATAACATCCTGAAAGCATCGGTCAGGTTGCCGGATTCTTCTGCTGCTCCGATGAGCATCAAATCAATACGAGCAAAAAAATTGGAGTGTCTGGCCATCGCCTCTGTCAGACTATTACCCTTCGAAATGAAATTGGCTAAATCAGCAAAAACTCTTTTAAGACGTCCTCGCTGCCCCTCCACAATTGTATTAAGAGATGTTAATATCGGCATACCGGCATCGAGCGTAACCGAAAGGTTATGATATGCTAACGCAAGCTTTCTTGACATGCTCAGCTTCTTTTATATTTCCCGGAATATGCGGTTATTCCTCGCACAGTTTAATGTACAAAGCCTGTTCTCAATTGTATAGATACCCCGGCTTACATCAAGCAATATCCTGTTGCTAAATTTAATTAGGTGATTTAGTATATCGGCCAAATGGAACTACAAGATACAACCGCTGTCATCACCGGCTCGACCGGGCGATTGGGAAGCGAGATATCGCTTGCCCTTGCCGGGGCAGGCTGCAACTGTATCTGTCATTATTTCCAAAATGAAAAACTCGCGGCCGAGCTGGTCGGGCAAATTAAATCTCTCGGTCGAAGGGCGGTTGCATTACGGGCAGACCTTACCAGCGAAAAGCAAATAGACGCATTGTTCGAGAAGATTAAAACCGAAGTTGATAGCGGCCTTTCCGTCCCGCGAATCCTGATAAACTCGGCCGGCGTTTTTGCCCGTCAACAGTTGGCGGAAATAAACTCTAAAGATGCACAGAGTATCTTTGCCCTGAATTTGACGGCACCAATTCTTATCAGCCGAAATTTCGTAAAGCTTCTCGGAAGGAAAGTATCCAGTGAACAGTCGCCGGTGGCCCAAATAATAAATATGGTTGACGTTGGCGCGGTTCGGCCCTGGAGCGAGTATTCCGTTTACTGCTCGTCCAAAGCAGGCCTCATCGGCGCAACAAAGGCACTTGCTAAGGAGCTGGCGCCGGCAATTTGTGTAAACGCGGTTGCGCCGGGTGCGGCAACCTGGCCGGAAGACTATTCACAAGCCGAAAGAGACCGCCAGTTGTCGTTTATCCCCGCAGGAAGAATTGCCGGTACAAATGAAATCACCCCTGCTATAATTTTCCTGCTTGAAAGTGACTACATCACCGGCCAGGTTCTATGTGTCGATGGCGGACGAAGTATTTAGCGCCGCGCGGTTCACGGCCGACGTAATCAAGGAAGACGATATGAAACTAAATTGGGCGAATCGGCTGACAATTATCCGAATACTGCTTATTGTGCCGTTTGTCAGTTGTATGTTGAAGATAAATGAGCCGGACAGGGGTGAGCTGATGCGTTACATCGCCTTTGCGATATTTATGTTTATGGCCATTAGTGACGGCCTTGATGGATACCTGGCTCGAGTGAAGCGACAGATAACGAGTCTCGGCTCGTTTCTTGACCCGGTTGCGGACAAGCTGCTGATGAGCTGTGCGTGCCTGCTGCTCGCCTCGCAACGTTCCGGCGTCGAGGGCTTTCGCCTGCCGTCGACCGTAGTGGTTTTGATAATCGGTAAAGACCTGCTTTTACTGATTGGTTTTATAATCGTTTACTTCATCACGTCTCAAGCACGTATTGTACCGGTCCTCGTGGGTAAGGTTGCCACTTCCCTGCAGCTCTCGATGGTGGCGGGAATTCTCATCGGGCCGGAGCTCTCTACATTCATTAGCCCCTGGATATGGGTTATGCGTTTTCTGTGGTGGTCTGCCGCCGGTACAGCTATTTTAGCCACACTTATTTACATTCGCACCGGAAGCCGGTATATTGAACAGTTTGAGCAGAATAACGTAAAACCAGAGGCGTAAAACGTACCCGGCCGGGCGAAATAAAATTTACGAAGTAAGAACATCACGATGCAATTCGGCGAAATTTCGGAAATTCTGGAAGAGCTGCGTCAGGGCAGAATGATAGTGCTGGTCGACGATGAAGACCGCGAAAATGAGGGTGACCTCGTTTGCGCGGCCGAGAAGGTAACCGACCAGATTATCAATTTTATGGCCAAATTCGGTCGCGGCCTGATTTGTATGCCGATGACGGCGGAAAAATGCGATTCTCTGGGCCTGCACCCGCAGACAACGGACAATACCTCCAAGCTTGGTACTGCCTTTACCGTCAGCATCGACGCCAGGGATGGTATAACCACGGGTATAAGTGCAGCCGACAGGGCACATACCACAGGAACAGCTGTCCGCGACGGGGCAAAGCCCGGCGACCTTGTCAGGCCGGGCCATATCTTCCCGCTGCGGGCAAGAGAAGGCGGAGTGCTTGTGCGAGCCGGACAGACCGAAGGTGCGGTGGATTTGACCAGGCTGGCCGGCCTGAAACCGGCCGGCATTATATGCGAAATTATGAATGAAGATGGCACAATGGCAAGACTGCCGCAACTGCAGGAGTTCTGCAAAAAGCATAACCTGAAAATGACATCAATCGCAAAGCTCATCGAATATCGCCTGCAGCGTGAAAGCCAGATTAAACGGATTCAATGTGTTAAACTGCCCACCGATTACGGACAATTCACGCTAATAGGTTATGAAAGCATCTCGTCGGATGAGCCGCACCTCGCCTTGTGCAAAGGCGGCATCGGCGAGCTCGATGAAAAGGGCAATGTGATTGAACACCCGGAGCCGGTGCTCGTGCGAGTGCATTCGGAATGTATGACGGGTGATTTGTTTCATTCGCAGCGATGTGAGTGCGGCTATCAGCTTATAACGGCAATGGAGCTGATTGAAAAGGAGGGCAAGGGCGCCCTGATTTACCTGCGGCAGGAAGGCCGCGGCATCGGCCTAATAAACAAACTACACGCCTACAAGCTGCAGGAACAGGGCTTTGATACCGTCGAAGCCAACGTGAAACTCGGCTTCAGGCCGGACAGACGCGATTACGGAATAGGCGCCCAGATATGCCGGGACCTGGGATTGAAAAAAATCAGGATTCTCACGAATAATCCCAAAAAAATCTCCCGGCTGGAGGTTTACGGAATAAAAATCACCGAGCAGATACCGCTGCGGGCACAGCCGGGCGAGCATAATATCGACTATCTGCGGGCCAAGAAACACCGGCTTGGTCATATGCTGGACGAAGACCTGTGAAGAAAAGCACAATAACTGTCGGGGGATTTTTGATTATCACTTTGGCCGTAGTCGGCTGTGATTCGGTTACAACCGTTCGAGAGCCGGAAGAAACGGCTGAGCGGATTCTGTGTTATGAGCCGACAAAGATAAAGGTTGCGCCGTTAACCGAGCTCGTCACCGTCCAATACGAAGATGTACTGAAGCTAAAGGTCTATATTGATGTGCTGGACGGATTTGATTCGCGGATGAAGACGCCCGCCGTATTTCGCTTCGAGGCATACGAATACTTGCCGCGGTCGGGTGAGGAAAAGGGTAAAAGAGCCATTATCTGGCCGGACATCGACCTTGCCGAGCCGGGACGTAATAACGAGTATTGGCGTGATTATCTTAGGTGCTACCAATTCACGTTGGACGTCGGAGAGGAAATCGAGAAGGACCAAAGCTACGTACTGCATATAACCTGTATAACGCCTTTAGGCGAACAACTAATAGATGATTTCGTCATTGAGTATGCTCCGTAGAAAACGTGAGTTGCTGTCATTCTGTCCGTAAGTCCGCTATGTGCCGTAAGGCATCCTGTGGAGGACGCCTAACGGCGGACTCCATAGGAGTGCGAAATGAAATGGAGCGAAGAATCTCTCTGTCAATGCAATTATATTGTAGGGTAGGGGCAGACTCCCGCCTTCTTATAAAAGTAGGGTGGGATTTAACCCACTTTTTCGCTTTTGCCTTATTAAAAGGAATGACAAATGAAAGACAATAACACTGATGCCTTCGAGAACGTCAAAGACCAAATCGGCTTTTGTGGTATCTGGTGTGGTAGTTGCGTGGTAGGCAATGGTACTTTGCGTCAGTTGACGAAGAAATACAAAGAGCTTATAAACATATACGACCTGAAGGACTGGGGCCCGAAGGATTTTGATTTCGGCGAATTCTATAAGGGGCTCGAATCGATAGAGAATGTGCCCTTGTGTCCGGGATGCCTAAAAGGCGGTGGCAGGGATAATTGCGAAATAAGGGCCTGTGCGACGGAAAAGGGCGTTGGGGACTGCACCTTATGCAGTCTGTTCGGCAGGTGTGATAATAAGCTTCTGGGCCATATGCGCTCCGGCGCGCTTAATGCCGGGCTGTCAGTCAAGAATCAGGACGACGAGGCAGCGAAGGCTCTTAAGAAATGGATACAGGAATTAGAAGCAAACTGGCCCTGCTCCATACTATTTATCGAAGATTAGTTAAAGAAATATGATAGAAACACACAAGAACAAACTCTGAGAATCATATTTAGCTTTTAATGGGAAATACCAGATGAATATTGTTTTAGTGATTTTCGACTCGTTGCGCAAGGATTGCGTAAGCGGATATGGTGCTCCCCCCTGGGGCAAAGTATCCACACCACACTTCGAGGCCTTTGCTGCCGAATCCGTGGTTTTTAACCGGGCATTTCCCGAATTGCTTCCAACTCTGCCCGCACGCCGGGCCATTTATACCGGCAACCGTGTTTACCCTTTCAGCAACGACGATATTTTCCTAAAGGGTGATTTCAAGGGCGCACCGGGCTGGGGCCCGATACCCGAAAATCAATCGACACTTGCTGAAATACTTAAGGAGGCTGGATATCGCACAGGATTAGTTTCCGATGTTTATCATATGTTCAAGCCCTCCAAAAACTTCTGGCGAGGCTTCGACCAGTGGATGTTTCTGCGCGGCCAGGAGGCAGACCCGGCACGTTCCGGACCGAGCATTACTAAAGAGCAAATCGATTACTGGTTTCCCGAAGCCATGCGTAAAAAAAGGCCCGATAGGGTAGACTTCCTCCGGCAATGTATTATGAACATTCACGACCGGACTAAAGAGGAGGATTATTTCGCTCCGAAGGTATTAAAGGAATCAGCCCTCTGGCTCGAGCAAAACCAGGACGCAGACAAATTCTTTCTCACAGTCGAGTCCTTCGACCCGCACGAACCCTGGCTGGCACCGGCCCACTACTATAAAATGTATCGTAAACAGCAAAACTCCGAACAAGTCATGTCCATTTACGAAGACGTCAGTGATATTCCCGGCCAAATTATTGCCCTTACACGTACCAACTACAGCAGTGTTGTCTCTATGTGTGACCGCTGGTTCGGATACTTTATGGAAAGTATGCGAGTACTCGGATTGCTCGACAACACAATGATAATATTTACCTCCGACCACGGCCACTCCATCGGCGACGGAAACTATATTGGCAAACGCGGATACCCATCCACACCGGAAGTATATGACGTGCCCTTAATGATTCGATTCCCCAAAGCCGAACACGCCGGGCTGACCAGCGAAATGTTCGTACAGCACCACGACATCTCAGCGCAAATTCTCGAAGCCGCCGGCGTCAAACCACCAGAACCAATCGACGGCATTTCGTTCTTAGCCGATGCCGTCGCAGGTAAAAACGGCTCAAGAGACCATGTAACAGTAGCATGGGGCTCAACCGTAACCGTCATCACGGACAAATGGTGGTTCAACTGCAAAATAGACGGCACGGGTGTGTTGCTCTATGACCTGAAAAATAAAGACTCGTTTGCGAACAACGTCGCCGAAGACAACTCAAAGGTCGTTGACAGGCTTTTCGCCTATGCCAAAACCGACGCCGGCGGAAGCTTTCCCGACTGGCTTATTAATCTTGCAAAAAACGAGGCCGACGCCCCGGGCTGTTCCGACCTCGTCGCAAGAAGTTAACAGAGTATAAACAATCTCTAAACCAAACCTGCCGAGGTGAGGAAGGCTTTTATATTCTCGGTTGTAACGTCCGGGGGCATCCCGCCGCCACAGGAAAGAATTACACGCTTATCATCCGGCAAAGACTTAATCAGGTCCTTTACACTCACGGCAACCTCATCAGCGCTGCCGGCCGCCAGAACATCACGCGGCGGAATATTACCTAAAAGCACAATATCAGGGCCAACGAGCTTGCGCATCTCAGCCATCGTATGATTGTGACTGAAGTTAAACATATTAATTCCCATTTCGGCAAGGTGCGGCGCGCAAACCAGGCCCGACGCGTCATTGTGAAAGAGCCGAACCTTCGTATCAAATGCGCCGAAGACCTGTTTGAAATACGGCTTGGCCATCTCCTGAAAATCGTCCGGCCCAATGAAGCCGACAATATCATCCAGAAGAAAAATCCCTTCAATCGAATCGATTGCGCTCTTTTGCAATTTTAGCCAGTCAACAATAAACTCCGTCACTATCGAAAGCAGCTTATTAACGTCATCCGGCTGCATCTTCATCGCCATAAGAAACTCGGTCGTCCCCATAAGAAAGCTCGCCAGGTTATACGGCCCGCGCGAGACCGCGAATTTGATGCTGTGGCCGTTCGATTCTATCTGCTCGCGGAATCGGCTCAGCCTTTTCAAGACAAACGGGCAAAATCCGTCGGTCTTCGGATTCGGCTTTCCCGCCGCGGCTATCTGCTTCGCGTCACCAACCAGCCTCAAAGGCGACGGAAACTCATTCTCACCCCAGACGCACTTTGCCCCGAAGGCCGAGGGCTCCGTACACATCCCGAACTCCGACCAGAAGCCCGGAATAAAAGTAATCTGAGGAAATTCATTTATTGCTTTCAGGTTCGCGTCGAACCATTTCTGCTCACTCGCAAAATAATCCATTATTGATATCCCCGCCCAGTTCGGCAGCCAGGGACTATCGATAATAAATCCAACCAACGGCGGCTCGAAGACCTTCCCTTCAATCACCTGCAGCATCTTTTCCCATTGCTCGCTCGTCACAAAAACCTCCTTTCGGTGTCATCCCACACTTACTTAAATGTTGCTTATAGACTCATCGATATACAGTGGGCGATTATAAAACTTGTCCGGCGAATCGCAATATAAAACAAGCGTCAGCGTTTAGCCGATATCACCCTTAAAGCCACTTTTAAGTTGACCACAGGCAACGGATGTGCGATTTTAAAGCTAGGACGAGGTCTGGAATTCCGGATAAGCGTTATGGATAATATTGGTCTAATAAGGAAAAAAAGCAGCGTGCAGCAGCAGCCCAGACAAATCGATTTCGAAGAAGCGGCCCTTATCAGGCGGTGCCAAAAGGGCGAGATGGCCGCTATGGAACAGCTAATTATCAAATATCAGGGGCGGATTTATAACGTAATCCTGAAAATCTGCGGAAATCGAGACGATGCCGTGGAACTTGCGCAGGATGCATTTGTCAAAGCTTTAGAGAAAATAGACGACTTTAAGGGTCAAAGTGGCTTTTATACTTGGTTGTTTCGAATTGCGGTGAACTTGACCCTGAATTACTGCAAAAGACGTAACAGAGTTGCTTTTCAGTCCCTGGATGAGGAAGAGAGTGGGCAATTTTTACAGGCAAAGGCAAGGTTAAAACTGCTGCTGGAAGACCAGGCCTCGCCGGACCCCGTTGAAATAGCTCAGAACAACGAATTATGCGAGTTGGTTTACAGGGCCCTGGCAAAATTAGAGGATTCGCAGCGAGCTGTGGTTGTTTTAAGGGATATCGAAGGAATGGACTATGCAACCATGGCTGAGATGTTGGGAATCGAGCTGGGAACGGTAAAAAGTAGATTGAACAGAGCAAGAAACAACCTCAGAGAAATTCTGGAGGAAATGCTCTAATGAACGAGAAAAAAGAGCCTAATCTGGAAGAGCTGCTAAACAGCTATCTTGACGGACAGCTTAACGAAAGACAGCTTACCGAGTTGAAGCGTTTGATAGCGAACGACCAGCGGATAGCAGCCAAATTACAGAGACTGCAAAGGACCAGGGAGTTGCTTGGCGCCCTGCCCAAATCGCCTGCGCCGCCGGAGATACTGCAAGGCGTAAAACAACGTATGGAAGGAAAAATGCTAAGGACCGAACAGCCTGCCATAGTCACGCAGCACCGCGCGGGTGTAAGACACTTAATGCTGCGAAAAACCTTAGCGGCGGCGGCGATGATTGGACTTGTATCGATACTGGCACTTATTGTTTACAACATCCTAAAGCCGGCAAGTCCGACACAACCTCAACCAGCCGAAGTTACCCGGCCTGAACGAGGCCGCTTAGTTGTCAGCGAGACAGCCGTTGAGAAATCAGAGGTAATCCCTGCAGCCGAATTAGAGGACCTTATGACTGAGATGTTTCCACCTTTGGGCCGGGGTGGAATTGTGCTTGAGCTAAGTACCACCGAGCCGCGGGCGGTTAACTCGGCAATTGCAAGAGCCATTTATGACAGCGGCCTTCTGGAATGCACAAGTATTAAGCACCTGGACAATGAAGATATATACTCGCTGAATTGCGCCCAGGAACCTACCGCCATCCTGGCTTCGGATTTGAGAGGACTTTGGGAGAGATTCGAGGTAGCAAGCCTGTCATTGGCTAAGGAAAGCTTCGGGCAAAGGGTTTATGTAAGTAATGTTACTGTCGAACAGATGGCGACGATTTTGGCCGAAACGGATGGTGCGAACCGCCTTAAGCTGGCGGGTGATTTTGCCACCTTAAACACAATGGCGGCACTAATGCCGGGGCGTGGCATTCTTAATAATATACAGGGCCGTGAATATGACTTACTTAGGGTTGACAAGCCCGTTTTGACTTCCGGCCGCGACCTGATGCCTCGGCCTTTCGCCGGCAAAGAACAGCCCCCTATGGCCCAAGCCGAGAAAATCAGCTTTACTATCGTCGTCAAACCCGCTGAATAAAATTTGTCACAAGCAGTAAAAATGAAGCTTAAGCTTTCAACCGCTTTTCATTAAATTAGCACTAGCCCCGAATTCTGTAAGGTTAGTTAAATACCATTATAATTTTCACTTCATTCACCGCTGAAATGGAGTGGACCTGTGTGCATGAAGGACCTTCCACTGCCCGCCCTTATTGACAAAAACAATACTCTCAGCAAAAGGCGAGGAAATCCTGCTTCCGTCCTCGAGCGTAGCTATGGCCGCCCCCTCGCCAACCCAAAGGGCACTTGTTGGTGAAATTACGGTGATATGTTTCTGGTTGTAAGCATAAGACAAACCTTTCAATCCCTTCAGGCCTTTTTTCGTAGAGTTTAATGCATCTCTGCGTGTCAAAAACAGCCTGCCGTTTTCGATAATAGCCCCTTTGCTTGTGTTCAGCACATAGGCGTAAAGGGTATTGGCATCCAGATTTTCCGCGGCCTTCTTCATCGCCGAATGCACCTTAAGGATAGTCTTCTCGATGTTTTTATCATTTTGCTGCGTAACCTGCATATTATGTTGACAGCCTGCAGCCCCAACCAGGAGCGGCAAAAAGGCTAAAGTAAGAATTACTTTAATAGCGGTAGACATATTTTCCCCTTTCCGGAAAATGCCTTATCAGTATTGTTTACAGGGTGCTGCTTTGACTTTATTTATCACTTTTGCCGGATTTGTTTTTCCCGCCCGGCTTTGATTCTTTGGTCTCGCTTGTGGTTTCCTTTTTGGCGGTATCAGTTTTCTTTTCGTCCTTTTTCTCTTTGCCGGTGTCTTTTTCTTTTTTCGCCGCCTTCGTGTAGCTTTCGCTTCTGTAATCGGTCTGATAGAATCCGGAGCCCTTGAAGATTATGCCCGCCCCGGAGCCGATAAGACGTTTGAGCCGGTGTTTATTACATCGCGGACACTTTTGCAGCGGCTCGGCTGTTATGGATTGAAACTCCTCGAATTCGTGACCGCAATTTTTGCATACATAAGCGTAAGTAGGCATGAAAATCAATCCCCCTCAGCAGCCTGATTAATATCGGCTGCCTCGTCATCAACATCCTTTTCTTCGCTATCTTCCTGGATTCCTGCGGCAAGATTATTGACAATCACCTTACTCGGCCGAATAGTTCTGCCATTGAGTTTGAATCCCTTTTGAAACTCCTCAAGCACGATGCCATCTTCTTTTTCCGGCTCGGTCCTTTGCATAATCGCCTGATGAACGGCCGGATCAAACCTCTGGCCCACCGCCTCTATCTGTTCTACACCGTGCGATTTTAGAATGTCGAGTATTTGTTCATAAACTATTCGCATACCCTTGAAAACAGCCTCGATGTTCTCGGCCGATTGCTGTTCCGCCAGGGCATGGTTAAAATTATCCAGCGCGGGCAGCAGAGTCTTGATTATGGCTTCCTTTTCGTACGCTATCGATTCGGCAATCTGCCTGGGCGCACGCTTCTGGAAATTTGCATAGTCGGCGCTTACACGTTGAAACTTCGAGAGCAGCTCGTCTTTTTCCTTTTGCAGCTCATCAAGCTGACGGCCAAGATTTTTCAGCTCTTTTTCAGCCCTGACACGCCGCTCGGCGCGCTTTTCCGGTTTAGGTTGTTTCTCTTCGCTTTCACTCATTTGTTGTTACCGAAATATTTCTTTAACTTTTCAAAAAAACCACTTGTTTGCGGCAAAATACTTTTATTCTCAGATTCGGCAAACTCTTTCAAAAGCTCCTTTTGTCTGCCGTTCAGTTTCCTGGGTATCTCGACAATCACCTGCACAAGCTCGTCTCCGCTCCGTTTATATCGAAGGTCCGGCAGCCCCTGCCCTTTAATCCTGAAGACATCACCGGGCTGTGTGCCGGGTGGTATCTTCAAATCTCTCGGCCCGTTAAGGCTGGGCACTTTAACAGTCGCCCCTAACGTCGCCTGTGTAAAGCTTACCGGCACGGCGGTAACAAGGTCGTTGCCGCTGCGTTCGAGAAATGGATGCGGCTTAACCCTGACATAGCAGTACAAATCACCTCTGGAACCTCCTCGCTGACCAGGCTCTCCTTCTCTTGCGACCCTGATACCCTGCCCCGCGTGGACGCCGGCCGGCACCTTGATACTGACCGTTCTTTTCTTCGGAATCCTGCCCGTACCACGGCATTTTTTGCACGGGTCGGTAACAACCGCCCCGGTCCCTCTGCAATTTGAGCAGGTTGATACCATTTGAAAGAACCCGCCGAGCCCGGCGCGCGCGACTTGTCCGCTGCCGTTGCAGACGGGACATCGAGCCGGTGCTTTGCCGCCGGCCGAGCCGCCGCCGGCGCAATCGGAGCACAAATCCTGCCGGGTAAATTCAATCGTTTTCTCCGTGCCTTTTGCGATCTCTTCAAGTGACAGCTCAACGGTTGTTTCCAAATCATAACCACGTGACGGACCCGCACGCCTTGACGTCCTTCTGCCTTGCCTGCCGAAGAAACCACCGAACAAATCATCCAGGCCGAACATACTGAAAATGTCGTCTACGTTCATTCGTGAGAAGTCGTGCATCCCGGCGCCGCGAAGACCTTCGTGCCCGAACCGCTCGTATCTTTGCCGCTTATCAGTGTCACTTAAAACTTCATAGGCCTCGGCGCACTCTTTGAACTTCGCCTCAGCATCCTTATCGCCGGGATTCTTGTCGGGATGATATTTTATGGCCAGCCTGCGGTAGGCGCGCTTAATATCATCGGGCGATGCTTTCTTCGGCACACCCAGCACTTCATAATAATCACGCTTGGCCATAATCTTGTACTATGTATATCGTTTGCGTAATTCGTTAAAGTCTCTTGGTACACACTATCTTATCGAGCCGGGAATAGGCGTCTCGTCTTCATCTTTCAGGTCGGTCACCAGCACATTGGTCGTCAGCATCAGTCCCGCAACGGAGGCGGCGTTCTGCAAGGCGGTTCTGGCGACCTTGGCGGGGTCGATAATCCCGGCCTTAAACATATCTACAAACTGGCCCGTATTCGCGTCATAGCCGATATTGCCCTGTTTCTCGAGCAGCTCAGCCACAATCACATCCCCTTCGACGCCGGAGTTTTCAGCGATCTGTGTGGTCGGGGCCTTAAGCGCGTTTGCGATTATGTCGTATCCAATTCTCTCATCTGCCTTACCCCTGGCCCGGGCCTTCTGAACCTCGTTAATCGCTCGCAGAAAAACCACGCCACCACCTGCAACGATGCCTTCTTCGGTGGCGGCTCTTGTCGCATGAAGGGCATCGTCGAGAAGGTCCTTTCGTTCCTTCATTTCCGTCTCGGTTGCCGCACCGGCTTTAATTAGAGCCACCCCGCCGGTAAGTTTTGCAAGTCTTTCCTGCAGTTTCTCCTTGTCGTAGCTGCTGGTCGTCTTTTCAATTTGGTTCCTGATTTGGTCACATCTCGCCTTGATTTCTTTTGGATTGCCGGCACCCTCGATAATCGTTGTATTTTCCTTGCCGACGACCACTTTCTTTACCTGGCCTAATTGCGAAAGCTGAATTTTTTCCAGCTTGATACCCAAATCTTCACTAATAACCTGGCTGCCTGTCAGCGTCGCCATATCGCCAAGCATTGCCTTTCGCCTGTCACCGAAGCCCGGGGCCTTAACGGCGCAAACTTTAAGAACGCCCTGCAGGCGGTTAATCACCAGTGCCGCTAAGACTTCACCCTCAATATCCTCAGCAACGATTAATAAAGGTGAGCCGACTTGCGCAATCTTCTCCAGCAGTGGAATAAGCTCGCGGATATTGGACAGCTTTTTCTCGTGAAGCAGGATGTAAGCATCTTCAAGGATCGCCTCGAGCGTTTCGGGATTAGTCATAAAATATGGAGATATATAGCCGCGGTCGAACTGCATTCCCTCGACAACCGTCAGCTCGGTCTGCATTGCCTTGCCTTCCTCGACCTCGATGACTCCTTCCTTGCCGACCTTATCCATCGCGTCCGCCAGAATTTCACCAACATCCTTGTTGTTGTTCGCACTAATGGCGCCGACTTTTGCGATGTCATCGTGTCCCTTTATGGATTTGCTGACCAACTCGATATAAGTGGTAACGACCTCGGTCGCCTTGTTGATTCCGCGCTGAACGGCCACGGGATTCGCACCGGCAGCCACGTGCTTTAAGCCCTCTGCATAAATCGCCTCGGCCAGAACGGTTGCCGTAGTTGTGCCGTCGCCGACCAGGTCGCTCGTTTTGCTGGCCACCTGGTTGACCATCTTGGCGCCCATATTCTCGAACGGGTCCGGCAGCTCGATTTCCTTACTTACCGAAACGCCGTCTTTGGTTATCTTCGGCGAGCCCCAGCTCTTGGACAGCATTGCGTTCTTGCCGGTCGGCCCCATCGTGATTTTCACCGCAGCGGCCAGTTGCCCCAATCCGTCCTTAAGGTTTGCTCTGGCCACCTCATCAAACATCATTTGCTTTGCCATATTTTTTACCTCTTGTTAAATCGCCTTTATTATATTTTGCACCACACAAAGAATCAGGGCACAATGTTTCTTATTCTGTTTCTATCTTTCAACGATTCCGAGTATTTCGCTTTCCCTCAGGATTTTGTATTCCTCGCCTTCAATTTCCACTTCGCTGCCCGAGTATTTCCCGAACAGCACCTCGTCGTCTTTTTTGACGGACATCTCGCCGCGTTTTCCGTTCTCGAGCACTTTGCCCTGGCCCACCTCGATTATCTTGCCGATTTGCGGTTTTTCTTTTGCGGTGTCGGGCAGCACGATTCCGCCGGCCGTTTTCTCCTCTGCTTCCAACGGCTTAACAACTACTCTATCATCCAAAGGTTTCAGTTTCATATATCAACTCCTTCTTATTTTATTCACGCACAAGGCGCATCAAATTGTAATAATGAGTTTCTTACATCATTCCCATGCCGGGCATTCCGCCCATGCCACCCATTCCGCCGGGCATTCCGCCGCCCATGCCACCCATTCCGCCGGGCATTCCGCCGGGCGGGCCTGCCTGTCCTTTTTCCTTGGGCTTCTCGCTAACAAGGCAATCGGTTGTTAAAAGCAGCCCTGCAACACTCGCTCCGTTCTGCAAAGCGGATATCGATACCTTAACCGGGTCGATTACGCCGGCTTCGACCAGGTCCTCGAACTGGTCCTTGTCGGCATTGTAACCGAAACCGCCCTTGCCTTTATAAACCTTGTTAACCACTATATTGGGAACCGCGCCGGCATTCGCGGCAATGAAATAGCACGGCATCTTCAATGCGTGCGCAACTATCTCCGCGCCGGTCTTCTCATCGTCTTTCAGACCCAATTTATGCACGTCATCGATGCAGCGAATAAAGGCCACACCGCCGCCGGGCACAATCCCGCCTTCGATAGCCGCCCTTGTCGCGTGCAGCGCGTCCTCGATGCGGGCCTTCTTCTCTTTCATTTCCGCCTCGCTTGCCGCACCAACGTTGATTTGCGCCACACCGCCGGTAAGCTTTGCTAATCTTTCCTGAAGTTTCTCACGGTCATAATCGCTTGTCGTGCTGTCTATCTCGCCGCGAATCTGGCTGATTCTTCCCTTCAGCGCCTCGCTCGATCCTGCCCCCTCGAGAATGATTGTGTTATCGTTATCAATGGTGACCTTCTTTGCCTGGCCCAGTTGCTTGATTGAAACGTTCTCTAATTCGATGCCGAGGTCCTTGAAAATCGGCTCGGCTCCGGTAAGTATCGCTATGTCCTGCAGCATCGCTTTTCGACGGTCGCCGTATCCCGGCGCCTTGACGGCGGCAACATTCAGGATGCCGCGAAGCTTATTGACGACCAGCGTCGCCAGCGCCTCGCCTTCGATATCCTCCGCGATTATCAGCAGCGGCTTTTTCGCCTTGGCCGACGCTTCGAGAAGAGGCACGATTTTGCCGACGTTGCTAATCTTGTCCTCGTAAACGAGAACAAAAGGCCTTTCCAGCTCACAGACCATATTCTCCGGGTCGGTCACGAAGTGCGGCGAAAGATAGCCCCGGTCAAACTGCATACCCTCGACAAACTCAACCGTCGTATCAAGGCTCTTGCCCTCCTCGACGGTAATGACCCCGTCTTTGCCGACTCGCTGAAAGGCCTTGGCCATTATCTTGCCCACTTCGACGTCGTTATTTGCCGAGACCGCTGCTATGTTGATGATGTCGTCCTTCTTTTCGATATCGATGGGCTTCGCAAGGCTGGTCAATTTCTCGACCGCGCACTTAACGGCCGATTGTATGCCGCGGTTCAGGCTCATCGCATCGGCCCCTGCCGCGAGGTTTCGATACGCCTCTTTGAAAATCGCCTCGGTAAGGACCGTCGCCGTTGTCGTCCCGTCGCCGGCAATCTTGGAGGTCTTTGTCGCCGCTTCTTTTACTAACTGTGCGCCGAGGTTCTCCGCCTTATCAATCAGCTCGATTTCCTCCGCCACGGTCACGCCGTCCTTGGTAACGGTCGGCCCGCCCCAGCCTTTGTCGATAATCGCGTTTCGGCCTCTCGGCCCGAGTGTTGATTTGACGGCGTTCGCCAGTTTCTCCACGCCCCTCAACAGCGAGGCCCGTGCTTCCGCCTCGAATGCCAATTCTTTAACTGCCATAATTGTCCTCTCCTAACACTTATTTCTATTTAAGAATGCACTTTATCCGTCGAATGCTGTCAATTCAGTGCAAAGCTGATGCCAGACTCGCCCTGCCTTTGGGCCGTTTTGGCCTCTTAAAACGTAACTTCTTTTATCAGAAAGTATTACGAGGTGCAAGAATTAGTCTCGAAAAGCCGCCCCCTGCCCATTTTACAGCAGATTATACCACTTTTGGCACCGCCCCAGAACCCCTCCCCGCCATCTTGACAGGGGTGCAACCCCGTTTAGCCCCGGCACCTGTGGCCGTGGGCAATTCTCCTAACGGAAAATATGCTGTACAAAGAAATAGAGATTGTTTCGCCATTCAGTTGGCTCATGACCATTGGAATCCACATGCCAGATATGCGGAACATTGTTTTTCTTAAGATACTTATGGACATCCTGACTGATGGAAATCAGGCTGTCTTTGTTGCCGCAGGCGAGCCATAACAGTTTCAATTGCTTTTTGGCTTTCGCCGGCTCGGGAACAAGCTGCTGGGCCGGTTTGGTATTCGGTGCGGCAGAAAATGCACCAACCCAGGCAAAAGTATCAAGATGCCCCAGACCGAAATTTAGTGCCTGTCCCCCACCCATTGAAAGCCCGGCCAAGGCCCGATGCTCACGGTCCGCCAACACAGAATATCGGCTTTCGATTGTGGGGATAACGTCCTTAAGCAGGTCCTGCTCAAATTTCTCGAATGCCGGCGCATGCTCAAAAACATTACCTTCTGCACGGTCATTAGGCTGCGCTCGGCCGTTCGGCATAACCACAATCATCGGTTCAATCTTCTTATCAGCCAGCAGGTTGTCCAGAAGAACGTCCGGCGTGGCAAATCGCTGCCATTCCGTCTCATCACCGCCGATGCCGTGTAGCAGGTAAAGTACCGGGTATTTGCGGTCGGTCGAATAACCTGCCGGAGTATAGACAAGCATCTTGCGACGGGTGCCGACCGTTTTGGAATCATATTCAATCATCTCCTTCCTGCCGTGTGCAATGCCGTCGCGCTTTTTATCAAAACCGCCAGGAGGCTCCTCGAATGCCGGCTTATCGTCCGGCCCCAATACAATCGGATGATTAAAACCACCCGGGCCGCGACCGGCAGGTTGGGCTGCTGACTCAGAGGCTTTTGATTTTTCCTCGTCGGGCAAATCTGTGCAGGACAAAGCAAGTACTCCTGTTATCACTGTAAAATATATTATTTTTTGTAACATTTTATTGTAGTTGCTACGACTTAACCTGACAGGCATTATATTCTGTTTGTAAGCTTTTGTTAAGCATTTTTTCCTTTATTAACGGTATCGTATCCAAAAATGTCTGCATCGGATTGCCAGGATGAGGCCGCCTGTTTCGGCGAAGCGTTTCGCGGAGACGAGTGCCCCACCATTTTCTTATCTACGCTGGTTTAAATCTATCCACAAGACCCACTTGACTTTCAACCTCTTTCAACCTATTTTTATTAATACTTAACCCGATTGCCATTGCGAAATCAACACCGGACTCAATTTTTAATGGGCATAAAAATGCAGAGGCATATAATATGACAGAAAACCAGCAACAAGAGCAAGGTGGGGGCATAGACCCGAAGGTTCTCAAGAGTGCGATGAAGGCGTTCAAGAAACGGCTCAAGCTCACTGCCCTCGATGACGATTCACGCCTTGGACGAGGCCCGCTTTCGGGCGGCCCTAAGGGCGTTTTTGCGATAAAGCCGCCCAGCCAGTTTCCGCAGGAGGTCTGGGACGAATTGTGCAGGCAGGGAAGACTGCGCGACAGCGGGCACGGCTTGTATGAGCTGGTCAAAGTGCCCTGAGTCCCTGGGACTGAGTAATCCCCCTTTGTCACTCCTGCGACAGCAGGAATCCACCCCGCTTAGCCCTGCCACCCCCGGTCTTGCCGGATTCAACTGGCGATATACGAAATACGAACGACGATATACGAATCTGCTGCCTGCGGTTCGGAAATTTATCCTTCGTTCGCCTTCGGCAAACCTCTGCTTGTTTCCTCATCGCGGCCTCCGGCAGCAGCGAGGAAATCCGCCCCATGCGGACATATTCGGGGAAGCTCGAAGTGTAATGTTATTTCGACAATCGCAAAATAAACTGCAGAAAATAAAAAAAGCAGACACCCCCTATAATTCTTCTTTATTAATCACTCCTAATACTCGCCAAAAGGCTGGGTGTACTTCCAATTTTGTATTGTTATTGATTTCGGTGCCAGAGATAGCTCCTCTATGTCCAGACGACCACATAAATGAATCATAACTCTTTAGTTTAACCCCCAATATGCCGACTTTATAGAAAACTTGTACAAGGGAGTTCCTGAACGACTCTAAATCCAAATTTGCGTTCGCAGCCTGGAAAGCTAATTGCGATAGATAAGATTTAACAATCTTTGGATCATTGCTTCCTAAATTCCTACATGTAAAATCTAAACAAAACTCTTCACAAGCCTTATTTAATACTTGTATCATAAATCTAAACTGTTTTTTACGTAATACTTTTGAAAATTCTAGTAGATTAGGACTATCTGAATTCCACTCATCTGCGAGATATCTTAATCTATCTCTTGAGTATTCCCCCTCTGCCGTTTTTATAGCATCCACCGTAATGTTTTTTTTGTTTATCACCTGTTCAAGACACTTATTGACAAAATGGATCACATCTCTGGGCTGTTTTAAAGTTCGACATATTATATATTCACTAGGTTTTTGCTTATCTACTGATCTTGGCAACAAAGTGTCTATACTCACAGGCTGTTTGGTGTACTTTCTTTTTATAAGATGGTTAAGTCTTACATTCATAATTTCCAATAATTGTTTATCAGTCCAGTAGACTCGCACGTACATGGATTCATACTTTTCTTCTTGAAAACCAGGTCCCCTTATAAGACGAAAGACCCTGTCTAATAAGTCTTGCCTAATAGCCACTATAATTTTGGCATACTTGATTTTCCTGAAATCGCGAACAGTTTCAATCAAAGCTCTAATCAGGCGATATCTAAGCGTGTCTTCGATCCAGTCTTCATCTAATCTGTCAATCAAAATGTAATATTGTTTTTGTGGATCATCCAAAATTTCATCTAACAATTCTATTATGTCAGATAGTTGTCTTATTTGTACATCATTTACAACTTTTTGAGCACGTTCAATTACTTGTTTTTTCTGTTCCTCAGTTATGCCTGTATTGCCTCCTATTTGTCCACCGTATATCCCTTTAGGTATTGTAACTTTTATTTGTCCTTCAAGTTTTTTTTCAAGTTTAGTAGTGACCTCTTGAATGCGATATTCAGTCTCCTCCCAAAAAGATTTGCCCCAGTCTTCTAAATACTCTAATGCTTTTCGGTTTTTCTGATCAGTAAAGCGTTGCCATATTTTTTGCCAAAAGCTTCTCTTATCTTCCTCAGACTGAATATTGAAATGTTTCTTTGTTAATTCTACAGTAAAAATATGACGCCACAATAGTCTGTAAAATATGTCTAAATTTACCCCGAGATTTTCTATAAATCTAAGTATTGTGGAATTTGAAATATATGACAAAGAAAGACTTTCCGGGGGTATAATAACTACCTTTTTAGCTTTATTTTCTAACATTTTGAGTAAAGCTGTTTTGCCTGAGCCAGTTCTACCAACAATAACACTGTGAGGGTCTTTACAATCTAGTAATGTCTCTAGATCCCCGGTATCTATAAAGCAATCCATCAAATACTTGTCATCTTCTGCATCTGCGGCGCCTATATTATCATGCTTTCTAAATTTAAAATCCTTTTGTCTGTTCATATCAATCTCCACCACTTCTAAACAACAAATGTCTCTATCTTTTACTTGCAGGTTTTTTCTATCATCATTATTACAAGCGGCAATCGTTCGCTTATCTAAGTTTTACCTGCGTGCATTTCATATATATTTCCCTTTCACGCCAAAGATGAATAAATCCCACACTTTGAATTGACAATATTATACGTCTAAATTAAAAAGAAAGCAAAAGGCAAAAACGCGATGCTCACTTCGGATTTGTCGTTCATTCCCGATTCCATCGGGACAACATACAGGAGCCGCGCAATCCCGATAAAATCGGGATGCTGTAGAATGCAGTCGTTCAGTTCGTGTTTAATCAAAAACAGTGTTAATTCGTGTGAATCCGTGTCTAATCGGAGGAAAAAAAAGTCGCCGGAGATACCCTCAGGCATTGTCTGCCCGACGGCACCTCCGGCGAGGTATGAATCTATCGTGTTGTATATTCTCTACCGGACTCCGGCCGGCTTCTTTACCATTTCCTGCAGCCTGCTGAGCGGGGCATCGAGACCACCGATTACGGTATAGACACGCAGATAGTCTCTGTTATCTTCATAGATTCCCCGATGCACGCTGGCGTTGCCTGTAATCTCCGAGAGCACATCGAACGCATAGTTGATGTTGTCCTGCAGGCCCGGCACATTGGACATCAGCTTTTTGCTGCCCACGACGATACACCCGGCCATTTGTGCTGAGCTTAGCTCGAACCCTGAGGCGAGCAGCGTCCTTTCCAGGTTCTGTTTCACCGCGTGTGAAATCGCGAACTTGTCTTTGAACTGGTTCACTTTTGTCAGGCCCATTATCGTGCATCCGCCCGACTGCATAATACTGCGGTAATCGCTCGCGTCGAAGGCGGTATATTGGCTGCTCAGAGCGCTGAGTCTGTTGAAAATGTCGAACAGACCCGCGACGGTCTGATTCACGCTGGGCCAGAACGATTTCACGGTCAGTCCAGGATACATCTTCTGGACTTTATCGTTGTCGACGATGATGAACGGGGATATTTTCTTATGAGCGGCCATTTGGCTCAGTTGCTTCACAACATTGTATGCGTTCTTCGCAACAATCGGCGAGCTGGATTCGCCTATTGTCGGCAGGGTCATAAGCACGCCGACGTTGGTGTCGGGATTAAGACCGACGTATCTGGCGTATCTTTTGGCCACGTCGAGAACCTCTATGGCGCTGCCGCTGCCTGTACCACCACCGGCTCCGAAGCACACCATAATATGGTCGACCTGTGAGCCGAAAATCTTGTTGGCATGGTGAAGAATTTCCGATTTGTATTCCTGTGCCGCTTTCTTGCCTCTGTTCATATCCTTGCCGGCACCTTTCTCTCCGATGTCCATGAGGAATTTCTGGTCCTTTGGCAGCTCGAGAAGGTCCAGGTCATTATGGGTCGTGTTGACCGCAAGGACCTTTTTGTAGCCGATGTCATAGAATGACTTGACCAATCTGCCGCCACACTGGCCGGAGCCGATCCATGCATAACGCGTTGAACCCTTGATATTATCTTCGATACCGGTTTCGACCTGCAGAGAAAGTTCGTGTTTTTCAAGCTCCATTTCCGGCAGAAGCCAGGAATTGAAGTCGAAATCTACGCTTTTACTGCTGCGTTTTGAATGCCGAACGTGTCTCTTGACCGGCTTTGCTCTTTTCGCAATGTGTCTTTTTCTTATTGAACTTTTGGATTTAGACCTGGAAGTCTTGGCTTTTGAACTTACAGATTTTCTGACAGATTTGCGTCTTGAACTTCGTTTAGAGACAGCTCTTCTCTTGGCCGAGGCCTTTACACGCGTGTGTCTCTTGTGTGCTTTGGCCTTTGTGCTGACGCGTTTCTTGCTTGTTTGGGGTTTGGATTTACTTTTTGTTACCTTGGCTTTCGGCGTAGCCTTCCTCTTTGAATGGCTTGTCTTTACACTGGCCTTGGGCCTGCTTTTTCTTGAGACCTTTGCTTTCGGCGTAGCCTTCCTCTTTGAATGGCTTGCTTTTACACTGGCCTTGGGCTTGCTTTTCCTTGAGACCTTTGCTTTCGGTGCAGCCGTTCTTTTTGTTTTCTTTTGTTTTGGATGGCTTACCTTTACACTGGCCTTGGGCCTGCTTTTCCTTGTGACTTTTGCTTTCGGTTCAGCCGTCTTTTTCCCTTTCTTTCGTTTCGGACGGCTTGCCTTTACCTCAACCTTGGGCCCGCTTTTTCCTGGGGCCTTGGCCTTCGGCGAGGCTTGCCTTTTACCTGTCCGCTTGCTTGTTTTGCTCTTCTTGGCCATTTGCTCGTCTCCTTATCTGAATCTTGTTACCTGATTTGTTTACGAAATATAGTTCTTACGTACGACGTATTCATTTCGACGCTTACTGTTATTCATCGACTGTTATTTAAACGAGTTGTGTTTTTTTGCTTCTTTTCGCGCCGAAATGAATGAAAATCTGGCCGGCCCTCGGCCGATTGCGATACAACTGGTTATTTTATAAGGACTTACTCTTTTTCTGTTATGTTTTTGGCTAACGGGCCGGCTAAATGACTGCAAAATTATATCGGACCACAAGACAACTTATGAGGTATCCATCGGTTGTAACACTTATGAGGATACTATGTCGTGGCGATTGGTCCCCGAATGCTCAGTGGAAAATTCCCCTCCGCCGGAAAAATAAAGAAGGGTGAGAGACGGGATTCGAACCCGCGACCCCCAGAACCACAATCTGGTGCTCTAACCAACTGAGCTACTCCCACCACATCAATTGATTATTGTATATTTATTATTGATTATTTGCAATCGATTTCACCGACCGCCTCTTGCAGGTCCTGAGTTTGCCTGTGGTGAGCCCAGTCGAACCATCGAAGGGCCGACTCGGCGTAGTTTTGCCGTAAGGCATCCTGTGGACAATGAAGCCGGGGCATTCCTGCGGGATTTATTCCTAAGGGGGAAGGAATTTGAAATATTCACTCTTTTTCAACTGGCGAGATACGAGTCACGAGCGACGAGACCTGTCCTGAGCGTAGTCGAAGGATACGAACTAAAAGTTCGTTTTCGCATACCGGCCATACAACTCTCTCGCCTTCGCGTCATACGCCCTGGCCGCCGCCTTCTCATCGTAGAAATTCCCGAGTGATATATTTCGGTCGCCCATGAAAATCGTCGCCCGCCACTTCTTATTATTCTTACGCCACATTACACCCTTATATCGTGAGCTGTAATTACCCCGTTGCTTTCGCCTGTTCCACGCGTTCTGCTGGGGCGTGACGATCCGAAGGTTCGCGATGCGGTTATCGAGACTGTTAATGTTTATATGGTCGATTACCTTCCCTTCCGGCGGGGGCAGTATCACGTTATGCATCATCAAACCCATACGCCTTTTTTTGCCTTTCACCCATACGCTGATTGTCCTCTTGGCATAACTTCCCCTGTGGCAGCTTATCGCGTGCCATTTGTGTTTGGCAAGCTGGTCGTAGCGCTCCGGGTCCACGATTGCGAACAAACCTCGCGTAAGTGGTATTTTTCGAAAGGCGTATCCGTAGCGGATTTTGCGATGTAAAAGCAAAAGACCAATCCCGGCCTGATAAACAAACTCCGGCAGGAGTATCCTTACACGAACTTCTCGCACTCTGGTCCCACCAATAATCAATCATCAGTAATCAATAATCATTTGCTTTTGACGTGGGACTCTATCCCTACTCCGTGCGATTCTTCGCGGTCTTCCCGCCGCAGGCGGGTATTCCTCCCCCCTGCCTCTCCGTAGCTTTGCCACAAGGCATCCTGTGGACAGCGAAGGAGGGCCATTCATATTTACATTATACCACACTTTTACAAAATTTCAACAAATACCTAACAAAATTATGAGAAAAATTCCCGCCATCCTCATTTAACGCACATCAAGGGTGTTTTTTATTTAGCCCCGCAATTTATTGCGCGTGTTAACGGAGTCGCGACCGTTAGGGAGCGGTAACATGTTTAGCCCACGGCACTGCCGTGGGTTTCTTGTCCTGAAGCCCACCGGTTTACCCGGTGGGTTCACCTTTTCCCCTGTACGGCAGTGGGTTTATTTGGTTGGCCCTCCCAGCCTGCCCTGAGCGCACCTGTACTGAGCCTGTCGAAGTAGTCGAATGGGGCGACGTTGTCATTGCGAGTATCCCGACTTGTCGGGAATCGTGGCAATCTTCATCTGTCATCCCGACCGTAGCGCACCCTGCCCTTTTGTCATTCTGAGCGCAGCCGAAGAATCTGGCCTGTCAATTAAACAACTCCCCGCTCCCCCGCCCTCCATCTTTCGACTCTTTAATTTACCGCGGATTTCTTGTCCTAAAGCCCGCCGACCTGTCCTGAGATTATCGAAGGATTTATTCGGCGGGTCTCTTTGCCTTGAGTCTTGTGTCTTATGTCTATGGTCTTGCGTTTCACTTCCCCTCAAACATCTCCGGCGCAAGATTCTTCAGTTTTGCAATGACTTCATCTTCACTGTGTCCCATTCCCATAAGCAGCCTGGCATAATTATTAATCGCGTCTTTCAGATTCGGGTGCGGATGGCCGGTTTGGCGGGTGAACTCCAGAAAAATCACCAAATGTCTTTTCATCAGCGGCTCAGCCTCCGCCAGACGATTCGTCGCCTGATACAACGCCGCCAGGTTGTTTAAATCTCTGGCCACGTTCGGATGGTCTTTGCCTAAACTGGCTTCATCAATCGCCAGCGCCCGTTTCATCAGTGTCTCCGCCTCGGCCAGACGATTCGTATCCTGATACAACAACGCCAGGTTGTTTAGTGCCGTGGCGACTTGGGGATGGTCTTTACCCAGTGACTTCTCCCATATTGTAAGTGCTCTCTTGTATAATGGCTCAGCCTCGGCCAGACGATTCGTCGCCTTATACAACAACGCCAGGTTGTTTAAATCTCTGGCCACGTTCGGATGGTCTTTGCCGAAACTAACTTCATCAATCGCCAGCGCCCGTTTCATCAGCGGTTCAGCCTCCGCCGGACGATTCGTCGCCTGATACAACTGCGCTAGGTTGTTTAAATCTATGGCCACGTTCGGATGGTCTTTGTCGAAACTAACTTCATCAATCGCCAGCGCCCGTTTCATCAGCGGTTCGGCCTCGGCCAGACGATTCGTATCCTTATACAACGCCGCCAGGTTGTTTAAATCTCTGGCCACGTCCGGATGGTCTTTGCCGAAACTAACTTCATCAATCTCCAGTGCCCGTTTCATCAGGGGCTCTGCCTCTTTGAAACGATTGGTATCCTGATACAACTGCGCCAGGTTGTTCAGGCGTATTGCAACCTTCGGGTGCTCAGGGCCGAAGGACTTCTCAGTGATCTTAAGCGCACGTTCCATCAGGGGCTCTGCCTCTTTGAAACGATTGGTCGCCTGATACAACTGCGCCAGGTTGTTCAGGCGTATTGCAACCTTCGGGTGCTCAGGGCCGAAGGACTTTTCATCTATCTTAAGCGTACGCTCCATCAGTGGCTCCGCCTCTTTTAAACGATTGGTTTCCTTATACAACAGCGCCAGGTTGTTCAGGTCTGTTGCGACATTTGGGTGCTCAGGGCCAAATGACTTTTCATCGATTGTAAGCGAGCGTTCCATTAAGGGCTCTGCCTCTTTGAAACGATTGGTCGCCTGATACAACAGCGCCAGATTGTTCAGGGCTATGGCGACATTTGGGTGCTCAGGGCCGAAGGACTTTTCATCTATCTTAAGCGTACGTTCCATCAGGGGCTCTGCCTCTTTGAAACGATTGGTCGCCTGATACAACTGCGCCAGATTGTTTAGGACTGTTGCGACATTTTGGTGCTCAGGGCCGAAGGACTTCTCAGTGATCTTAAGCGCACGTTTCATCATCGGCTCTGCCTCTTTGAAACGATTGGTATCCTGATACAACCCCGCCAGGTTGTTCAGGGCTATTGCGACATCTGGGTGCTCAAGGCCTAAGGACTTCTCAGTTATCTTAAGCGTACGTTCCATCAGGGGCTCTGCCTCTTTGAAACGATTGGTATCCTGATACAACTGCGCCAGGTTGTTCAGGCGTATTGCAACCTTCGGGTGCTCAGGGCCTAAGGACTTCTCAGTGATCTTAAGCGTACGTTCCATCAGGAGTTCTGCCTCTTTGAAACGATTGGCCACTTTATACAACTGCGCCAGGTTGTTCAGGTCTGTTGCTACATCCGGGTGCTCAAGGCCTAAGGTCTTCTCAGTGATCTTAAGCGCACGTTCCATCAGTGGCTCTGCCTCTTTTAAACGATTGGCCGCCTTATACAACAGCGCCAGGTTGTTCAGGCCTATGGCGACTTTCGGGTGCTCAGGGCCGAAGTATGCCTCACCGATCTCTAGTGCCTTATTGTACATCTCTTCGGCTTTAACTAAATCGCCGCGTGTTTGGTAAATCAGACCAAGATTGCCGTAATCGCTTGCCATTTCCTTGAGGTGTCCAAGTTTTTGGTTTTTCTCCATCACCTTATTAAGCATCTCCTCGGCTTTTTGATATTCTCCCTTCGCAAAATATTCATAAGCATAACGTTTTTCTCTGTCCTCGTCTAAACCGAGAATTCCAATAACATCCTTGAAATGATTCTCAAATATACTTGCAATACGATTATATGCATAACCAAGTGTCTCTGGGTCTGTTAAGCTTGTCTGTTTAACTGCAAGTTCTTCGCCGAAACTAAAATAAGGAACATATGGTAATTTGGTATTTTCAAAAATCTTTAATATTGAAAAATCCTTAGGTAACCAATCTGCATAGAATTGAGTCATTTCCTTAGATATCTTTTTTAGCCAGCTCTCACCTCTTTTTTTTTCTTCTTTACTATCAAAATGTGACAATAAAGGAAATATAAGCATTGGCATTCTATCATATGCCAGCTCTTGCCTAGCTTTTTGTGCTCGAATAGCATAATCCTTGACACCTTCCATGCTTTGTTCGTTCGGTGTAAAAACTAGCGTTAAAAAATCCGGCAACTGAATAGTACATATCCCACCGTAATCTGTAATTCCTGTACGACTGTCAATGAATACGAAGTCATATTTCTCTTTCCATTCATTTCGGAGATCCTCAATAAACCGCCCACCACCATATTCGGAATAGAATTTATTCCAGTCAAAGCTTAGGACATCTGTTATATAATCTTCTATCCCTTCACAACCACTCCAGATAACATCAATTTTATGTTTTTTCGACAACTCTATTTTTTCAACATAATCCTGCCAGTGAGATTTATTTTTCTTATTCCTCGAAGCTTTCAATAATCCCATTAAGCCACATTCCATCTCAGCAGGCTTTTTATTTAAACTCTGAAAATACTTATGCAACCCAGGGGCTTCCAAATCCCAATCGATAAGCAAAATCTTTTTGCCCCTTTGTGCTAAAAGAACAGCAATGTTTGCCAAGGCCATCGTTCGACCAACACCACCTTTGTACGAATAAAATGTTGTAATCACACCCATTATCTAATTTCCTATATTTGGAAGTGTTGTCTGTTCACGATGAGTTAATCTGAAGAGCTCTATAAATTCCTTATATGTAATTTTCGCCAAATCAGCACTATATTCCGGAGCTGCTTTAATAGCTTTACCTACATCAGACATCCAATTACAAATATTTGTTGATAGATCCTCTTTTTTCTTTGATCCATCTGCTAACCATACTTGTGAATAATCCTGCAAAGGTTTCTGTTGGATTAACTTTGCTTCTTCTGGAAACTCATCACCATCATGTAAAGTTGCTGGTATAATTAATCTTTGAGAGTTTCCTTGTGTATTAAAATTATATTTTAATTCTCTGGCATACATCATAGATAACTCTGCTTTACACCAATTACTGTCAAAGTATGGCCTACACCAGAGTCCAATAAGGACTTTTGAACGTGACAGCCCTTCAGATAGTTTTGCTGGCCAGTTGCATCCTGTTTCTATTTCATAATCGATGAATATCCTAGCTCTTGGATGTTCTAGTTCAAGATAATGGCTGAATAAGGGCATGAAAATTTTTTGCATCCATTCTACGTACAATTTAAGTCTTCGATAGCTTATAAACACTTCATACTCATAACCATTGCTCATAACAAATGGAATCTCCACCAAATTCAAAGTATACTCTCTGTGGCCAATTTAATATCAATTATCAATAATAAGTAGTAAATAATAAATTATTCTCTCTCTCGGTTGTCCTCACCCCGTTGTCTGCGTACTTCACGATTATACAAATTCCCGACAAAACCGCAAGTTTTTTTGATGATTTTCCCTTTTCTTTGCCAATTAACTAATTCACCACTTGTCCGCCTGAGGTGGAATTCACTAATCCACTTAAATTCATTCGTGTTTATTCGTGGTGAATGCTTTGATGTTTTTGATTTGCTCAGCTTATAAAAAGAAGCCCGATTTTTTTCGGGATTCGCCAGACGAAGTAAAAGAGCGTAGCAGATACTTGTATCGAGAACGTCCTTAGCTGAGTTCGGCAAGTCGAGCAAGTCCCTCTGTGCCCTTGTCCTCATCCCGACACTTCGGGGCTGTGGCTATAAAAATCAGTGTAAATCTGTGTTAATCCGTGGTTAAATTCTCTGTGTCTGAAATCATTCGAGTTTTTTCGTGTTTACTTGTGCCATAGGTATTCGTGGTTAATTATCAGCAGTGTAAATTTATGCCTTAGGTATCCGTGTTAATCTGTGTCTATATCTAACCGCCTTCGGTGGAATACGAGTAGCAGTGTGTCAACCGGTACATAGGTAACAATTTATGCCGACTACATGGGTAACACTTTCTTAGGTTTATGTTCGTTTATCCGGGCAGCTGCCCGGATAAACGGCTGGCTTTTGGCCGGCTCTATCCGCC
>Ga0315543_1000068_pt1 | contig 122860 bp, 117 predicted proteins | sample SalMarSW160210MG_2_FD_203098 | JGI IMG/M metagenome (GOLD analysis project Ga0315543, IMG submission 203098) | Salt marsh sediment microbial communities from the Plum Island Ecosystem LTER, Massachusetts, United States - Salt Marsh Sediment SW1601-210 ...
GCTTCCTTTAGACGGGCCCTCGCGGTTCCGCCCTTGCCTTCAGCTAATAGTTTATGGTAAATTTCTTACCAGTGGCTCAGCTATAGGGGACTTTCACCCCATAAGTTCATGCCCATGCCGGGCGTACCCCAAGGTCTCCAGTGGGCTTATTTTCAAGGGTTTACTCCACCAGAACCCCTGGCAGAATATGCCGTTGCCACCAGGAAAAGGTTTGCCAAACCCTTGAAAATAAGACCACGTCCACTGAATGCCATAGATGTTGTCTTGAAAAGAACCGCCGTGACCGGATATTAGCGATACGTTTATCCACTGATGATATTCTTTGGTCCATCCGCCCGCCTCGTCTTGTTTTGTGCGGGGTCAGTGCACATAAACGAGTTCGCCGCTTAAAAGAGAACCCCATGGACCATATAGCGTAATTTATCATAATTTGAGGTCACGGCTGTTCTTGGAAAGACGACATCTCAAAAAGGATTCCACCCAAGGCCTGCAGTGGGCTTATTTTCAAGGGTTTACTCCACCAGAACCCCTGGCAGAATATGCCGTTGCCACCAGGAAAAGGTTTGCCAAACCCTTGAAAATAAGACCACGTCCACTGAATGCCATAGATGTTGTCTTGAAAAGAACCGCCGTGACCGGATATTAGCGATACGTTTATCCACTGATGATATTCTTTGGTCCATCCGCCCGCCTCGTCTTGTTTTGTGCGGGGTCAGTGCACATAAACGAGTTCGCCGCTTAAAAGAGAACCCCATGGACCATACAGCATAAAATATTTAGATATCATTAACTAGCGTAATCATTAACCGGATGAACCTAAAAAATGTTAATCTAATTAATAAATATGTAAAAGATTAAGATATATGAAACCATTGATGCTGATCTATAACTACTTCAAACAAGACTACAGCCTTAAAGGAAGTCATTTTCTTCGACTATTCGAGAATTTTATTTCCGAATCATCGGGTTCCATACTGGAACATGCGCCGCAGATTTCTCCCGATGATATACAGGCGACCAGATTCAGAGTAGGCTACACAGAAAACGATAACTCATCAGGTCTCACTGAAATAGGTCGGTTTCTGGACAAGATCTCTGTTTACCCAGATGTGCAATTAAATCGTGCCGTTTTTGATCAGGCCGTTAACAGGGACTTTGACTTGTCAAAGTTGGGCACACTGGGGATAGGCATAGATTTCAGGGAGGCTATCCATAGTTCAAAGGTCAAGTTCTATTTCACTGTTAAGGCCTACCCTGAGAAGCTGGAGCAGATATTGGCGATACACCCGCGTGTAGACAATACTAAAGACTATCCGATAAATAACATGTTTGGTATCAATATGTATTTCGACGGAAGAACAGATGTGGAAATATATCCCTCACTGATGCCTGAAGATTTTAAGGATGCGGAATTAATGGCTAACCTCGGGCTCATAGATATCCCGCACGAGTTTCTATCCCAGTGTAAGGCTTTATTCATTTCTTTTAAAAATAGCAAAAAGCGGGTGTTGCATTTTTACCCCCTTAATCCGACAAAATTTCTCCCTTTGATCAGCAACCAGCGACTGACGGGGATCTATGTTAATGCCCTGATAACGCATTTTATGGTGAATCGCCAAAGGCGGTTAGAACCTTTACGCATGGTGATCTCCTTTACGGAAGATGAAATGCTTTTAAAATACATACAACATATTAATCTCTCATTATACTATCAATTCAGCCCTGGGTCGGGGGATAAAGGGCTATAGGGCAATGCGTTCATTTACCAATCAGAAAAATGTCAACCAGTCTTTTGAAATCCATTAACGGTTCAATAAATAAAGCGACTGAATTCCTTTACCGTAGCCAATTACCATCCGGGAATTTCCCTAACTACAACTCTGTTGACAGAAAAATGGAAAAAGACTGCAAATTTGAAAATTGTATCTTTTCTTCAACAATAATAGCTTATTGCATGGGATTCCTGAACAGTGAAAAAACCCTTCATATCGTTAATAAAATAAGGCGTTTTCTGATTGATGAAATAATCTATCCGGGGATATGGAGCTATTTAAGCTCCCAAGACAGTTCCACCATAATTCCCGACATTGATGATACATGCTGTGCCTCGTTTATTTTGAAAGACTCTCACCCCTGGATATCAAAGGGTAAGAACATACCCCTTATTCTCAATAACCGAAATAAGGACGGGCTTTTTTACACATGGATAAACCTCTTTCCCCAGGCAAAAGATATGAATGATGTTGATAGTGTTGTTAATGCAAACTTATTATTTTATCTTGGGGAGAGGGAAGAGACAAGAAGGGCCGAGGTCCCCTGTCCCTCATTTTTTCTGGTTCGGATCGGAAGCCCTGACAACAGCCTTGTGTGTCGAAGCCCTGGATAGATTTAAAGGGTTCTAACGCGAGAGGGTCGAAACCCGTAAAAGGCTTTTCAATTGCCCCACCCGGTGGTGCAGCCCCCTGCGTCACTTCCGCCGCCAAGACACGCCTGATCCAGGATTCCTCCGGGGCATCCGCTCTGCGCTCCCACTCCACCCGGACAATCAGTTGCTTGAAAGGATCCCCCGTTGGCACATCGAGACGCCCCCATGGCCTGTTCAAATACCCCTCCGATCTCCTTGATTACCGGAGGTTCATACTGCTTATCCTTATTTTCTTTGCCCGCCATGTTAATAGTCTCCCCGCTTTTCTATACTATATAATATTATCCCATATTTCTCCTTCCCTTGCAAACTCTAATTTATATACGGGAAGGATATCTAGTATCTCTTTGACTATATAAAAACCCTCTCGCGCGGTCTGATCATCTAAATACTTATAAAAATGGATAAGGTTCATCAGCATGATATGCATTATTTCACTCTTTTCAATGGGGAGAATAACATGATCATGCCCCTTTTTTAGAAGAAATATCTTTTCAACCTCCCCCCTTACCTGTACCGGCTTCCTGTCTTTTCGTCTATCCTGTGTGAAAGGTGATTTGTAGGCATAGACGTGGTTATCCTCTTTTCTGACAACAGTTCCGTCATCCGAGAAACAGACATCCGGCTCGCAAAGACGGGTTACGGTCGATTTCCCCGCCCCGGAAGGCCCTAAAAAAAGAACAGTCCTACCGCCCTTCTGTACTGCCGAGGCGTGAAGCAATAACCCCTTATTACGGATCAACATATATGATAGAGCAAACATCATGCCGTTTATAAACCCCGGCATCAAAACGGATTGTGTAGAACTGACCCCATTTATGATTCCCAACAGGATACTAAATAATAGGGCCTTTTTTTGAATGAAAAAGAAGGCTAATTCCGATTCCGTATCAAAGAAAAAGAGATCCGAGCCGGTATGGACGTAAAGGAGGGATCCCGGCTTTTCAAAAAGAGAACGTATAAGCTTGCTCCTCTCCTCTTCGGGATCCAGATGCTGCAGCAAACGGATCGATTCTTCGATTGCCCTATCTATCCGATCATCGGACGGAAAACGACTATGGATCATTGAGAAATATTTTCTGAAGCGATCAAGTTCCGCTCGATCCCAGGAGAAAGGTCTGTCCTGAGAGTAGGGTAAAACCTCTACGCTGCAACCCCTTTCATCAGAATCCGTTATGTATTGACCCCATTCCCTTTTTATTCCGCTATACAGGCTATAATCCGCTTTCGGGAAAAAAATATTGAAGATTTGTCCTCCTATTTCAAGATTCAGATGTCTCCTTCTCAGACTTTTCCCTTTAAACATAACTCTTGATCTCTCCTGAAAATACCCTGAAACAGGAGAGTGGATCCCATCCATCAATACCTCTCCCCATATAATAAGGTACGGCCGGACATCCCCCCCGACATATATCAGAATAAGGACAATCTCTGCATTCCTCAAAATAGTCCATATTACGGGAATATCTCTCTCTGAAACGTCTGAACATTTCGGAATTAAGCCATATGGACTGAAAGGATTCTTCTTTAACGTTTCCCACTTTATAATCCCATAGACGATCGCATGGAATCACCCAGCCTTCAGGACGTATGGAACATTCTGAAACGCTTCCGCCGCAACTTGTGATCTTGTTGGGTGTTACAGGTTTCCCTTTATTGCTGCCAACCCTGCCAATCATATCCATCCATTCAATGGTCTGTACTAATGACCCCCTTACTAATCGAGGATTTCTTTTCTTCAAATATCTTAATTCAGACTCAACCTTTTTCTGCTCGTCAAAGGAAAGAAAAAGATCATTCAGATGCGCTAAAGCACTCCCTTGGGGTAGTAAGGTGGAAAATGTGACCTGTGACGCCCCTAAATCCTTTGCCATGCGAACAATCTCTCCCAGGCAATCCTTGTTGTTCCTGCAAACTACTACAAAGAAACTGAACGGGGTCTTCCACCTGCATAAAGCTTTAATGCCCCTGATAACCTTTTCAAATGTCCCTCGGCCACGGATAGCATCATGTGTTTCCGGGTCAGGGCCGTCCAGAGACACCTGAATATTATCCAGGCGACGGGATTCCGAAACCAGCGAAATGACCTGGTCATTGAGCATAGTTCCGTTGGTGTTAATGGATATTCTAAAGTGATATTTGAAGATGTGCTTAAGGAGTTCGGGAAAATCCTGCCTAAGAAAGGGTTCACCGCCAGATATCAACAGATTAAATACCTTGATCCTGGCAAGCTCATCAATAACCGCCTGCCATTCTTCCAGTTTCATGTCTCCCGGCGCATTCTTGGTAGATGAAACCGCGCAATACAGGCAATTCAGGTTACATTGATTTGTAATATTAAGCGTTACTCTTTCTGGTGCCGAAGGTATATTCATGATAGAGATTTATCCTTTTTAACAAATTATTTCGCCTCTATAATATCCTGGAGTCTGGAAAGAGCCCCTTTTGAAAAACCTCTTCACAAACACTATAGGGTGCGACCAGTGGCATCTCCGCCACGAGCACGTCAACTCTGCAGAATCCAAGGCAATGATATCTGAATATGCATTTTCCGCATATCCCCTCCATCTTGGAAGGCACCTTTTCTCGTATCTCTTTAAAGACAGACCCCTCTTTCCATATCTGATCAATACTTCTCTCTCTGATATTCCCCATTATCAATTCCCTCTTTCTCCGACCGATCCCGCAGATGGACACATCGCCGTTGGAAAGGATCCCGCAGATGTTGTGTATTTTGCATGTGGATATCGGATGACGGGAAAGCTCCTTGATCCCTTTTAGTGCCGGAGGGAGATACAAATCTATACGCATATCCGGAAAGCGTTGAGACAATTCATTTTCTATCCTGTCCTCAAGGTTTATGAGTTCTTCAACAGAAAGGCCTTCCAGCCCTTTCTCCTTGTGTCCGTCACGCCCGAGGAGGGCAAGCGGATTGATTTCGAATGATCTTACTCCCAATTTGTCTGCCAGAATTATCGTATTCTCAAGGTCATGAGCATTTATCCTCATCAGACAAAAAATGATTTGAGGAAATATGTTGTTTTCGATCAGCAATCTAATTCCGTTTATTGTTTTATGGAAACTGCCTTTTACTCCTCTGATTCTTTCGTGTACTTCCGGACAGCTCCCGTCCAGGCTGACGCTTATCTGTCTTAAATGACGTTTATTGAGCTTATCAACAGTCTTTTCCGTAAGCAGGGTACCGTTTGTTTCCAGACTATAGGAAAGTCCGTTCCGGGAGAAACAATCTATGTATTGCAAAAGATTCGGGTTTAGTAATGGTTCGCCTCCTGTGAGCTTTACATGGGTCAAGCCCAGAGGAAGTGCGTCTTCTATGACCTTTTCCATGTCCTCAATGGAAATATTTTGTTTATTCAACTTATTGTAGGTTATTTCATCCGGTGCGTAGTCCGGTTTGATCCAGCAGTGAATACACCTCAAGTTACAGGACTCCGTCGGGTAAAAATAGATGGAACGCAAAGGATAATCCAAATTTCCCTCTGTTTTATCAGACATTAAAGCATTCCCTTCTCCTCTGTTTCGCCGGCAAGGAAACCGAGATTGCCCAAATCCTGAAGAAACTTCATGCAGTCCTCAACGATCTGTTCCCTGGAGATATCCGTGAAATCGAGAGATATTTTATCTACTATTCTTTCAAGGGTCGTGACCTGATTGCAGGACTTCCAGATTTTAGTACCAAGGATATTAAGATAGCATATCCGTCCTGTGTCCGGATTGAACAGAAAAGCTCCTTCCTCCTCTTCCCTAAGCACGATATCTGTCTTAACCTTAATCTTTCTTTTTTCAAATGACATTGATCCAGCCCTTTTCCACAAGGTTCGATAAGAAAGCTACTATATCGTCTTTTACTTCATCTTCCGGTTTCCGATATATAACAGCCAGGTTTCCAGCAAGCTGTTTAACATCCCGTTTCCCGTCCAGTAACTCCAAGATCCCCATTCCTGTTCGGTTCACCAGCATAGAAACACGATCCTGAACATTAAGTAGAACACCCCCTTCTTCGAACGCCGCAGGTAGGATGTTTTCCTTTAAGGAGATAATATGATTCTCAAGTATCTTCAATTCTTATTTCAGGTAAAAGAAAAGATCTTTTAACAGTATCATAAGCCCGGTACCACCCTAGGTCTTTATACAAGCCTGTGAACCTGCCGAACGACAGATGATGCCCTGATAGTGAAGCTCCCCGCGCTTCCGCGCGGGCCATCAGTGGTAAAACCAAGCGGAACTCCGCCGAATCCACCCGACTTTCCATCCCCCGTAGCCCGTCCTCCGCAGTTGCCTGCTACGGAGCATGGACAGGCTACTGCGGAGGACGGGCGCCCAGTGGGCTACGTCGCGGTCGCCTCACGTCATTCCTCCCCGTGCTACCGCACGGGGCATCCTGGCGAACGCGAGTAGAGCAGTGATAAACTTACCTGTTGATACAGCGTATATTAAAATCTAAAATATTGTCATTACAGTGTTAATATTATATCATTAATATATATATTTTCATCTATTATCCTGTATTAATTTTATGAGACCGACAACGCATAAGAAAATGGCTAAAAACAAAGAACCCCAGGTGGATATATTTACGGACGGTGCCTGTAGCGGGAATCCTGGCCCTGGCGGATATGGAGCTATCCTTAAGTTCGGTAATAAGATAAAGGAGATATCAGGACACCAGGCTAAATCCACCAATAACAGGATGGAATTGACCGCGGTCATTGAAGCATTGAAACAACTTAAAAAGCCATGCAAGCTCAGGATATTCTCAGATTCCGCTTACGTTGTCAAAGGAATGACGGAATGGGTTCCCGGATGGATAAACAAAAAATGGATGAATTCACAGAAAAAGCCGGTCCTTAATCGTGACCTCTGGGAGCTTCTACTGCACCTTAGCAAACCTCATAATATCGAGTGGATATGGTTAAAAGGGCACCATGGACACAGGGAAAACGAACGCTGTGATGAACTGGCCAGAAACGCCATACGGGAATTTTATGGTGATAAATAAGGATCATCCGCCAAATGAGTACACTTAATGATAAAATTATAGCAAGATTGGTGAGTATTTATATAAAGTCCTTTCCGTACTCATTAACCGGATGAACCATAAGTAAATGGGCGCAGGAAACTATTATCAACACGCGTTTTATTTGTGGGACTAAAACTCAAAATTATCTCGAATATTAAATACTTGACGAAATACAAAAAATATGCCATGTTTGATATATAGTTTTACAGTTTTTACGGTAAAAACACATTTTCATCTTTTTAGATTTAGTTAGCTGCAAATTAACATTATTTAGGGGTAAAAAATGAAGTGTCCTAAGTGCGGTTACATTAGTTTCGATTATAATCAGGTGTGTCCTAAATGTAACAAGAATATATCCGATGAGCAGGTGAGGCTAAACCTTCCTTCTTCTAGGCCGGACCCCCCTTCCCTGCTGGGGATCCTCACAGGAGAGGCAGATGAATCCAATGTCGGCTTTTCGATAAATTCATCAGAGCCTTTGGAGAGTATGCACGAGATGGATATAGGTCTGGATGACTCCGGGGTCATAGACACATCGGAAATGGCTATTGATGAGGAACAGGATATTGAAATCAGCCTTGATCAGGAGGATTCCGGAGAACTTGAATTGTCTGCAGAAGAAGAGGTAGCCGTTGACCTGGATGAGATCTCTGCTGAAGATACCGAGGGGCTTATCACGCCTTCGGAGGAAGAGGAAGGAGGGGAAGACATATCCATGGACCTGGGAGACATCTCCCTGGAAGAGCCTGCTTCCGAGGAAGTTCTTGGTGCTGATGAAGGTGTTTCGGAAGAAACAGAACAGGAAATCAGCCTTGAGGACCTGTCCGCGGATGATTCCGCTACTCAGGGAATGGCAGCTGACGAAGAGACAGTTATCGCACCTGATTCTATGGAAACAGGAATAGCCACAGAACAGGAAACAGAAGAGGAATCCGAGATAGAGCTAAAGCTTGATGATCTTAAAATAAATGAGACTGGCGAATTAGAGGTCGGAACCGGATCTTCTACCGACCAGGAACTGGAAGGTGAGGATAAGACATCCGAGACTCCGGAAGAACCCCTGGACCTCGGCGATGTACCCCTGGACGAGCAGCCCGCTGAAACAGAAGGAGAAGAGCTGGACCTGGGAGACTTTTCCTTGGATGATTCGGGCACAGGTGAGGAAGAACCCCTGGACCTCGGCGATGTACCCCTGGACGAGCAGCCCGCTGAAACAGAAGGAGAAGAGCTGGACCTGGGAGACTTTTCCTTGGATGATTCGGGCACAGGTGAGGAAGAATCCCTGGATCTCGGCGATGTATCCCTGGAAGAGGCTGATTCAGAAGACGAGGAAAAGACTTTGGAATATGAGGAACCCGCAACAACGGATGAGTCCTCTGCTGAATCGGCCACAGAAGAAGCACCGTCAGACAAAGAAGAAGAATTTGATCTGGACAGCCTTACCTTTGATAAGGAAAGTTCTGACAAAACCGATGATGACGAAATGACACTCGATCTTGATGATCTGGATCTTGGCCTGGACGACACATCAGACAAATAGTAAAATTTCATCTTGACCGGCACGATCTGAAAAGTTATAAGATTTTCGGAACTATGCCGAGATAGCTCAGTCGGTAGAGCAGAGGACTGAAAATCCTCGTGTCCGCAGTTCGATTCTGCGTCTCGGCATATTAGAAGATTAATATTTTAAGAGGGTCAGGTGGCCACGCCTGACCCTCTTTTTTTGGCCTATATTTCCTGTGAGTGGGCGCTCAACCGCCACGGCATCCTGCTTCAATCGCCTGTGGTCTGCACTGTTCTGACGCTCGATACGGCAGTGGGAGCGTCCAGGAATATCCGGTTTGGCGGCGTGACCATCGAATTCTCACGCATTGCCTCCCGCCTGTTCAACGGTTTTGAAACAAAAGACGGCTTCAATCTTGCCGTGCCTGAAAAGGCCCTGCTCGATACGATTTATCTGCGAAAACGCATTCCGTTTGAAGATGAATTGGAACTTGAAAATATTGATCACGCGCGATTGATGTCCCTGGCTGAAGCTTTCCCTGCGGCCACCAGGAAACGCCTTGAGGATTTTCTTAATTGAGGGGGTGGAAGTCGGAAAATACCTTTTTGCAGCCTCCCTCCGGGAATCTAACAGAGTCCAGGCCTTTTTCTCCATCTCTACCTCCTTCATTTCCGTGAAATTCGGAAACCCCAGGGATCCTCGACCTGCCTTTTAGCATTCCACCTTTCTTCAACGCCATATCTCCGCCGCTCCATGAATTTGAAAAACATGACGGCAAGGATATCTTGTAGACAAAATACGGCAGGGTGTGACAGGGAAAATAGGTTGATGAGAGGATTTTTAAAGAAAAGAGGATATAGAGCTTTGAATTATGCCTGGCAGGAAATCTCATGTCACAGGGACCGTGTCAATGTTGACGGTGACAAATATCTTGTTAATTTGCACGGATAGGCTGGTCACCTATATGATAAAGAATTTAAAACTTTATTCTATCTTTGTGTCTTCTTTTTCATGGATCTCCTTTCCTTTGACTTAAAGTAACGTAACTTGATGCTTGACAGATCAATCATATTCGTGTACGATTTTACAATATCGATTACAAAAAGGCTTCACAATTATGAAAAAGATCGTTGCTGACAGTACTGCATTGATTTTATTATCAAAATGCGGTCTCCTTGAGATTTTATGCGCGCGCTTTGAGCTCATAGTTCCCCAATCTGTAATCGATGAAACCGCTTCTGAAGAACTGGTAAAGAATTATCCTGATGCATCTTTGATACGCGATCTTTTTGACAAAGGCTTCTTAAAGATTGAGCAACCTGATACTGGAGAATTGGAGGCTCCCATCACGCTGCATCGTGGAGAAAAGGATGCGCTTATGCTGGCCATGATGTCACAGGACGCAGTATATGCTACTGATGACGGAAAGGCCATCAAGGCTGCAAGATTCCTGAAGATACCCTTTATAATAACGCCAAAGATCGTTGTTGATCTGTATAAATTACATGAGATATCATTTATCAAAGCACAGCAATCTATTGAAAAGCTTGGCAAGATCGGGAGGTATTCGCCGGAGATTATTGCCGAATCGATCTTATCTTTAGCGGAGGCAAGAAATGGCAAAGCCCACAACAATAAGAATACCTGAAGACCTCTTAAATGAGATTGACCAGGTTGTAAAAGAACTGAAGCTTGACCGTTCGGCTTTCCTGAGGGATGTATTGAGAAAAGGCTTTTCTCTCGACATGCGGGAGCGTTTTCTTCGGCAATATCAACGTGGTGAATTGAGCTTTCAGGAGACATGCCAGAAATTGAATTGCAATCCATGGGAATTCCTTTCAATATTAAAAGCCGGTAATCTTCATCTGAACGTTGAACTAGAAGATTGGCTCGATTCAGAAAACCTTACGAATTAGAATCTTACGCCGACAGATGTATTCACCTCATCACCGATGATCATATATTCGTCATTCCCCGGCTTGCTTTGCCTCGTCCGAAGCCTATGGGCGAAGGCGGGACCGGGGAATCCAGATTCTATATTGGCCATTGGCCTTTTAAGAATGACGCTTTATTTTGTATTACACTTTATAAGGATAAAGTTTTTTATTTCTTCAAACATGACGGCAAGGATATTTTGTTTCTAACTGGAAAATCAAAGAGGCCAGAAAAAAAATGACGGGGTATTTGGGATAAGATCATTCATATCAGATAGCAGTCACGTCCATATATGGATCTCCTGTTCTCCTCTCTTAAATCGCTTTTTTCGACCCCAAAAACATCGTTTTAAGGTCTTAAATAGCCTAAGAAATAAATCCTTATCTTTTAAATATCAATCAATTACTTGGTCCGACCCGGTGGCGCTTGAATATTGAAACAGCGTCCCCCTTCCAAAAGAACGGGCCATGACTGACGCTCCAATTTATTTTTGCAGAAGATCATTCCTCATGGCCCGATAATTTTGTCAAGAATGAAGGTCTGACCCCTGTTTCTTTCACTCGTAATATTGAAATAATGTCAATTGATATTTTGAGGTACATCCCCTATTTCACTCACGACCCCAAACTGAGAGGAAACAATCGCTCGGATCTTGGCTCCCCACATCCGGCGCATTCGGCGTCATACCAGCTCATAGGCAGGCCGCACTGGGGACAACGCCAGCGCTCTTCTTCGTATTTAACCCATTCCTGAACGCCCATCTCACGAATTTTATTAAGGTTTGGCAGGTATTCTTTACGGTGCAGATAGCCGCCCATATTAATTAAATTCGTAATACGATAACAGGGTAACTCTTCACAGTCAGAACAACGAGAATCATTCTGTTTGTTCGCTGCGCATTTTCTTATAGCGCAGTTTTGGCAATGGGCAGCAAGCATCCCGCCGCTGAGACAGCCGTCGCAAAGAAGGCCATCCATCCAACTCGGATCCGGAATCCCCTTCAGTGCCTTCGTCGGTCCGGATGAAAATCTCTTTTGCAGTTTCATTTTTATTTGCTCATCTTCGCTGTGTTTAGCGATGTAAGCCGGGCAGGCTCCGCAATATGTTCCGCATGCGGCTGCCAGATGCTCTTTACCAGTACCGGTCATCTTAACTTTTTTCCTTTCTTCGTTGTTATGCTCCGAAGGCCTTGCAAAGCCTGCTAAAACCTCTAATGGAAGACATGTGCAATAGAATGCTGCACCAGCTACATTTTTAACAAATCTTCTTCTAGTCATGTACTCTTTTTTAAATAAACCCATATCCTCTCTCTTTTTTTAATAAGGATTATCTTAATATGCTTTTATAAATAGGAGCGACAAGGTCAGGTCTTGAATCTTGAAAAACAGCATAAACGTATTTTATTCAAGATTCAAGACCTGACACCTTTGGTTTTGTTTCTGCACGACCTTTACACGCGATCCCTGTTTGATGTCTGCCCTGTTTTTTCCGTTCATTTAGAGTAATGGGGACGCGCTTTTAAAATACAATCCTGGGTTCTAGTATTAGCAATGACAATTTTTGATTTTTCCACTCAATGAAGTTATTGAATATTAAAAGAGCGTCCCGCCTCCCCCGATTTATTACAATATCGATATCTTCAGAAAACCTTTCTATGAGACCCCATCCTTTTGATAATGAAGTCCCCCCTTTAAATGTGAGATGTTCACCCCACTCGGGAAGGTCAAACAGTTTTTTCAATGTCCAGCAAACCCAGAAATCCTTCTCAATGGTTGCCGGCGGCAGACCAAGTTTGTCTTGCGCCTGCTCACAGACCATTCGCTTGCGATCTTCAGAAAATGTTAAGAATGATCTCATGTCAGCGCCGTTTCTTCCTTTTTTCCCAACCGTCGCATAATATTTGCAATCCAGACAGGGGCAAAACGGACGTCCTTCAGAAGTTGCTTTCTGGAATCCGCATCCATCCGACGATCAAGCCCGGCAATAACATTTTCATCCACATGCTTTTGACCAAGGTGCCGCAGGCCCTGAATAACCAGTCCGCTTATTCTGCCTGCTGTTGCCATATTCAGTGGCGTGGTCCGCCTCAGGATGATCTCTTTTTTACCGATTTGTACGGTCCGAGAACGACCATCCGTAAGATAAACGATCTTCATGGGAACCTGCGTGGAAAGTCCCAGAAGATTAGCTGCATAGGCCCCTGATGGCTGGAGACGCACGGCGTCGCGCCCTGCTAAAGCCCCGGCTATGGAGTCAGGAGATGGAGTCAGTATTCCAAACTCGGGATCGGTACGTGGATAATCGTATAGCCCCCTGGCAAGTTGGCGGATGATGCCTGTCTGCCGATACCTTTTTAAGGCAGAAGCTACTGCATCACGGCTCCCCAGGTCAGAAAAGTGAGCCGTAGTGAAAACCCAACCCCTCCCATGGCCATAAATACGATTTATTACTTTTTTATCAATACTTTGCGAGTGTTTTCCCATAATATTTTAGCCCAAATATATATACATATTTGTGTCAAAAATACAGTCTTTTCAAAGTATTTACCAGTCAAAAATTATTAATTATGAAAATTAAATTTTGATGCTGCTTCTTCTCATTTAAATGGTCGCTAACGGCAGTTATAGATTCTTCTCTCCATAAGGGGCTTCATCCTCCCTCACCATCATTGGCCTTGTCATGGCATTGACCTCCAGCCAGTAGTGGGCCACCTTGGTCACCTCGTGCCAGGGGAACCGGGCCGGGTCTTTTATGGGCTCCTGTAATGTCGGAGTTACAGAACAATTTGTGACCACGTAAAGCCAATAGCAGTCTCTCCGGTCTTCGGCCACGTGTAAAGGGGGACGTCCATAAGAAACTAAGAAACTTGTATATTCTTGGAGATATTTAGTTTCTTATGGACGTCCCTTAAGACGGAGTGAGTGCGTCGCAGGAGTTGCAACAACTATCATAACGTACACCGCAAGAAACCAGGTGGGCATAAATGCGGCCTGTGAGCCAACCCGGATTATACTTGAATCTACACCGAGGAAGTTTGCTATGACCGCCATTACCGTCCACAATAGCAGCAATGGCACGACCGGGCCGATTAGCCGCCGTAAGCGGGCAGTGATCCAGATGCCGTAATTTCGACCCCCACGCCGTGCAGACTCCCACGAAACGCCGTTCGAATAGCCACCAACAATGAAGAAGAGGGGCATAACCTGGAACAACCAAGTAAGCCACTGGGTCCAAGGAGTTATATGGAGAATGTCGCTGAGTGTGAATTCTCCGCGGTCCATCGCAGGCGCTGCCATCAACCAGTGTCCGAGTACCACTACGATTATGGCCATGGCACGGAGGAAATCTATGTAGCGATTGCGAGTCTCTGGAGTACCCTCCGCAAGTTCCTTCGCCCTAGACCAAGCACTTCTCCTTCGCTCCACGGTATCCGTCGGCATGGCTAAAACCTCCATTAGGACACTATTAGAGACCCTGAATTCGGACTCTGCAAGGAAAATGTGTAAAGATTGGGTCGCGCGGAATCAGGGTTTGGCTGCCTACCGGGGCTCACCGATCCAGGCGTCGCCCCATAATGTCGTGTTAACCGGGAGGCTGGTTCCAAAACAACTTACGTAAATATGATTTAGAATATTAAAAACTGAGTCTATTGATCAATGCAGTTTATCTTAGTCGATATCATTTTGGGCCTGTGTATTTATAGCCTGTATTCTTTTCAAATCTTTTTATTTCTTTCTTTGGTTGCGGACTTTCATTACATGCTTCCCAATCCTCAATTATCATCTGCATTTTTTCATTCCATTTAATGAGCCCCTTTTCCAGCCAATCATTGATTATACCCAAGGGTGTAATTGTCTGACCTGAAAATTCCTGCTTGATGAAATCCTCCAGGTCATTATCTACTGTTGTAAGCTTGAAATTGTGGGCGATGGAACACGCTGCAATTGTTTGATCCACACTGCTCAAATTGAAGTATCTGCTGGTCCGTTTGTTGATTTTTCCGATTTGTATAATGCTTTTGATTGTTTCAAGGCAGATTTGAAAATCACTATTATTTATTTCTGATGTCACCATTGCCTTTATTTTTGATTTATATTCTTTGCGCCAGGGATATCTGGTTTTAAATTTCTGTGTTTGAAATAGTTCTTTGATAACTTCCGGGATAGTTACGCATTCAAAGCGATCATCACAGAACATTTCCGGAGCTATTCGTATCAGCATTAAAACGCTGCATGTATCACATAGAATATTCATGTCAAAAGAATGTGCCTTTTAATCTTATGAATTCATCTTTAACAGTTTTTGCATCCATTATATTTTCGATTCCAAGGAGTTCACCAAGCTTTCTGGTGGTCAACAAATCAATCTGGTCCAGTATTATCAGAGTGAAAAGAGGACTTAGTTTTTTAATGGTATCAACATAATCTCTTGGTTCATTTTGCCCGAAAAGAATCTCGCCAATAGTTGGAAAACTCTTTTTTAAATTCGTATCAGCACCTCCGATTTTGAGATCAAAATCGGAGGTGATTGATTGAATTCGTTTAATAATGCCGAATAGCGCATAAGAATATTTTGCCCCAAAGGTCTTGAGCTTGTTGATTTGAAAAGGGATTTCAAGATCTTTGATAACATCGTATACCATCTTTATATATTCATCCGGGAACTGAACATGATTCGCCACTAAATCACAAAATTCTTCTTCAGCTTCGTCAAAACCTTCATTGATACTCAGTTCATCCCGTATAGCATGCACCGCTTCATGCAAAAGGGGGAAAATCAAATCGAGAACATTTGTCGCATTGTTGACAAAGACGATTCTGTGATCATGTATTTTTGTATAAAAGGCATAGGCTTTAACTTTGGCGGGAAAATCCCTTAAGATTATTTTTATGCCAAGGTTTTTCATTAAAGTGAATGTGTTGATATAATCAGGTGGAAGGTCCTTATTTACACATGCTTTTATCCTAAGGTCTTTGGCAACATTTTTCGCGGTTTCCTCGGATCTGCTTCTTCCTCTCATCACAGGCAGAATTCCAGGTTCAGGGGCATTTCTGAATAGCAAATCATACTCCATAGCCATTTCCAGTGCATCATTCTGCATATTTGGAGTGACTTTTGCTTTCTTTCTTGTCCTGTGAACAGGGACTGATACTGATCCATTGTAATCCTGTGAAAACAGGTAATCAGGGTTGATATTAAATGTTTTGCATAGAAAGATTAAATGATTGCCCTTGGGGATTTGACCGTTGATCCAATCATTAACAGTCTGTCGAGAGACCCCTGCCATTTCAGCCAATTTAATAATGGAAATGTTATTTTCCTTTATCAAATACTTTATTTTTTCTCCTAACCATTCCATTGTCCCTCCCCTTAGATATGGTTGATATTGATTACTTGTAATTTACATACGCCATAAGATAACTCAAGATACTTAATATGTCAAGAAATCTTTACATAATTTGCATTATAAATATTATTTGATTTTATAACGTAAAGATATGTTGATGCAGTATTATGGGCACCATAAACTTCCAGATGTTCCAAAATTTTGGATATCTTGCCACTATCCAATTACCTACATAATTTTATGTATCGAAAAGATATTAAAATCTGAGATTGATCTCCTTATAATCACATTCTGTCTATAACGGCTTTCATCTTGTGTTCGTGTAGGACCTCTCTCAAGGATTCGATCATTAATCTCTGACCAGTATAACTCAGGTTGATAGCCTTTTCCATGATGACAATCGCACATTCCAGTCCATCAATATATGGCTTATCCAGATCTTTTTCGGAATAGAATTTTTCAGATGATGTTTTTCCCCTTGTGATCTTCGTCCTTTTCTGATTGATAGTTTTTTAGAAGAAAACACTGAGTGGTCTATCCCATAAATTCTATTGCATATTTCTATTGAACCGGGTTCCAGTCCCGATAACTCTGGATTCCCCGATCCCGTCTTCGCCTCATGGCTACGACCGGGCAGGCAAGTCGGGGAATGACGGGCATGGATGAAGCATAGAGGTTCATAAAGCCGTGAGAAATCCATCTACAATATTCAGGCCAAAATCTTTAAAATAGATGCTAGGGGCCGAGAAGGCCGTCCTTTTTGAGGTTCCAGTCCGAAGGTTTTTGGATTGCCGGTACGACTCTGTGAGGATGAGAAAAATTTCGCACAAAAAATGATTCAAATGACAAGTAAGGCTTGAACTCATTCTGCAATACCCCTAAGAAATTTAGGGGTATTGTGCTATATCATCAAGTATTTTGATGTAGGATGGAAAGGGGGAGAGCCCATAAAAAAAACGAAATAACTCCAATATTCAACCGCCCATAGGGAAATCTTCTATGTTTTATCTGCAAAAAGGCCACCTGTTCTCACACCACAGACTGGGAATTGCCGTATTAAAAATTGATAACCTTATCCGCTTCAATAATTAATTCCGTTAGTTTGTCAGAGCCTGCGATTTCACCATAGGCGATCTCAACCTTCAGATTCCCTTTCTCGTCACAAAGCCCTCTGCCCACAGCACAGGATTGCCCAATATATATGGGGGCCTTACTGTTGAGGGTTAGTGAGAGGAAGAATTCCTCAAAAGGCGGGAGACCGCATCCTTGAACATTCTCTTGAACTTCCTCCATCATTAAATAGGCCGCGTCATTGAGCAAGAATATGGAAATATCATGCCCTTTTTCCACCAGGCCTCTTGCCACCATAAAGGCAACGGTCGCGGTTCCAGGATCCCCGGGACCACTGTTGACGATAATCAGTATCTTTTGCGCCATGGTTCTTTATCCTTTCTCCTGTGTTTTCATTCACTAACTCCTGCGTACATAGCCTCATCTCAGATATTTAAAGATCAGAATACCCTTATAAATACAGTTCATCAATTTTGCAAGTCATCATTGACGTTACCTTCGCTTCCCTTCCCGGTGCCTGGACTTATCATCTTCACATTGCAGCATTTTTCGCAACACGTTCATGGCGTCGGAAAAATTGTTCTCACAGTTGCTCAGGAAACGGGGCCGCAGGCGGTGTGCGAGTGATATGGTTTCCTCCTCTCGATCAGGAATAAGGAGAACAACACGAAGGCCTTGGAGCAAATCTCCAAGGGAAACGATACGTAACAGCTCTTCCCTGTCCCTTGCTCGAAGAAGCACGATCGTATGGTGGTCGTATAATTGATGTATCCCCCGGGCAAGCTCCTCTATTGATCCATATAACTCTAAGCTATCATCCGGGACGAGTGTCCTCAGCATTTCCCTAATCTCTATTCCCGGATAATCCCTGATGCTTGAATAGAATAAGATTTTCACTCCGCACCATTCCTTATCTACTTACCGCCAATCACATACGTATAACTTTTGGATGAAAGTAAAACAAAAAGCATGCCATCATTGGGATAAAATAGGTTTTCTTTTTTATTTTAGGCAGTTAGCTCACTTTCTCTATGTCGAGCCTGTAGACAATCTCCTGCGAATCTGTCCAGTTAAAAAAGAAAATGTCCCATTATAAAGGAAAATGTCTTGCCGGGGCGGATTGAACTTGAAGGAAGGGGATAAATGGGGATCACCCCCGAGGGGAGATGTCGTGCTTTTTGAGAAGCCCGTAAAGTCGGGAACGAGAGAGACCGGATACCTTGCAGGCTTCCTTGATATTTCCCTTGGTATAGGCTATGAGTTCCCCCAGATATTGTTTCTCCATCTCTGCAATGGCGGCTTCCCGGCGCTCATGGAATGTCATAAGGTTACTCCCTGAACCAGGAGCCGTGGATTGAAGGAATTCGATTTCCTTCTCTTCTTCTCCAAAATGATCCCGTTTTACCTTGATTCGTATCTCTGCTGGAAGATATGTTGAAAACAGGGTTGGACTCTCTCCGGAAACGACAATGGCACGCTCCAGTGTGTTGATCAATTCCCGCACATTGCCTAGCCAGTCATATTTGAGCAATGTATCCAGAAACTCGGAGGAGACTCCCTTTATGCCTTTTCCGTAGCGGCTGGATAATTTGCTCAGATAGTACGAGACTAACTCCTTGATATCTTCCGGATGCTCCCGTAATGGGGGTATATGGATGGACAAGGTGCGAAGGCGAAACAGGAGGTCCTTGCGAAACTGGCCGTCTTGGACCATTCTATCCAGGTCTCTGTTGGAGGCTGCGATCAGCCTGAAATCGCTCTTAATCTCTTTTATACTCCCAACGGGGCGTAACCGCTTCTCCTCGAGCACTCTAAGGAAGGAGGCCTGCACGGAGGAAGAGAGTTCACCCACTTCGTCCAGGAAGAGGGTTCCCCCGTCTGCCTGGGTAATGAGCCCGGCCTTTGATTTGTCTGCACCTGTAAAAGCCCCCCGCTCGTGGCCAAATAGCACGCTCTCCACAATAGTCTCGGGCAAGGACGCGCAGTCCACCACCACGAAATTCTTATTGGCACGAAGGCTGTTATGATGGACGGCCCAGGAGAAGAGTTCTTTACCCGTGCCTGTCTCCCCCGTAACTAGCAGGTTGGCATCGCTACCTGCTGCCTGCGCCAAAAGTTCAATGCACCTCCTCATTGAAGGACTACTCCCAACGATTCCCTCCAGCTTGAGAGGGGTCGGACGAATCTTGGACTGCCGCTCCCGTCGGTATTGGAGGGCCCGTTCAAGGGGCAGGATGATCTCATCGATAGAGGCACTCTTCTCAAGGTAATCCCATGCACCATGGGCGATAGCCAGCTCCGCACCGTCCACATCACTGAAGCCGGTGATGATAATTACTTCGGGGGAAGAAGGTGTTTCTCGAATATCTTTTATGATATCAAGCCCGCTTCCATCGGGCAGCCGCACATCCAGGAACACCACGTCAAAGGAACGGACGCTAATGATCTCAAGACCTTCCCTAAGGGTAAAGGCACAAGTGGAAACATGGCCCAGATCGCTCACCACGTTGGAGAGGGTGGTGCATATGAGCTGATCATCATCGATAATGAGAATGTCTGCCATACTACTAAAGATAAAAAGGTTATGTGTCCAAAACACGCCTGATAGTATCGGCCATCTCTTTGGTGGTAAAGGGCTTCATGACAAACTCCCGTATACCCTCGGCCCTGGCCTTGTCCTCATCCACTTCCTCGCTGAATCCGGTACACAGGATAATAGGTATGTCCGGCCTGGTTTGAAGAAGTTTCCGGCTCAGTGTTATACCGGTCATTGTGGGCATGGCCTGGTCCGTAATCACCAAATCGAATTCATTAGGCCGGGTATGGAACAATTTCAACGCTGCATCACTTTTGGTGACAGGGATGACTTTATAGCCGAGGTTCACCAACATATCTTGCTCACTCCGCAGGACCGGCTCCTCATCATCCACTAAAAGTATGCGCTCCTTTCCTCTTGGAACATCAATGGGGGAAATATTTTCTCTCTCCAGCCCGGCCTCAAGCCTAGGCAAAAATACACTAAAGGTAGTCCCTTTGTCTACCTCGCTGTACACTGTAATTGCTCCACCATAGCTTTTTACAATGCCATGAACCACGGCAAGCCCCATCCCTGTACCCTCGCTGCGCTCCTTTGTGGTAAAAAAGGGCTCAAAGATCCGTTCCAATATCTCCGGCTCCATGCCTTCCCCTGTATCGCTCACGGTCAGTCTAAGATAAGGGCCCGGTTTCAGGTCCGCATGTGAAAACGCGGTGTTTTGATCAACCTCTACGCCCTTAAGGCTCAAATCCATCACGCCACCGCTTTCTCTCATGGCATGGGCGGCGTTTGTACAGAGGTTCATAAGCACTTGATAGATTTGGGTAAAATCAGCCATCACTACCTCAGAGGGATCATTATTGATACTCTCCCGTATAGTGATATTTGAAGGGATTGATGCCTTGAGAAGTTTAAGGGCTTCTTTTATGACCGGTGCGATCCTGATTGGTTCTCGTTTCTGCTCTCTCCGGCGGCTGAAAGTGATAATCTGCTTTATCAGTTCCCTTCCCCGTTTTGCGGCCTCAAGTACGTGCCGAAGGGGCTCTGATGCCTTGTTCGATTCACCCGCGCTTCGAAGGGCCAATTCCGTATTTATAGTAATGGGCATAAGGATGTTATTGAAATCATGCGCGATGCCCCCAGCCAAGGTCCCTAGTGCCTCCATTTGCTGCCTGTGTCGGAGCTCTCTTTCCAGTTTGACCTCATGGGTTACATCTCTCTCAACAACAACATAACTCATGATGGCGCCAGAAGCATCCCGTATGGGTGTAATTGTTAATTCAGCATCATAAAAGGTCTTATCTTTTCTTGCTCTACTCAGGTGACCGCTCCAAGGAGTACCATTTCGAACAACATCTTGCAGGGGATTCAAAGTTGTTCCATGGTGTTCTCCACTCAGAAAACTATCCGCATCCCGGCCCATAAATTCATCCCGTGTATACCCAGTGATGAATTCAAAGGCCGGATTGACATATTGAACCTTCACGGCCATATCGGCAATCAAAACCCCTTCCTGGGTCTGTTGAATAGCAGCTGCCAATCGCAGCCGTTCTGCCTCATCACGCTTACGCTGAGTGATGTCAATACCTATCTCATATCTGACCTTTCTGCCATCAGGCCACCGCATTATCTGATCGGTAAGTAATAAGTCCTTGCCAAGGAGGGGGTTGCGATGCTCCCAAACGTACGGTTTTTTATCCTTTAAAATAATATCATTAGTACAAAACTCGCATGGTGAACTGCGACCCTGAAATTCTTTGTAACACAGCCCCCCCACGGGATTTCTGCCCAGGGCTTCCCTAAGCGATTTATTGACCAAAAGTACCTCATAGGTATGCGGATCAGAGATGTACAGGCTGTCGGCAAAGTTATCGATGATTGCAGCGAACTGCTCCCACTGATGTCCTGTCTCCTCTTCCCATAGTTTTCTTTCTATGATCCTCCCCAGCCATGCCGCTACCGCATCTATCAAATTTCTCTCCTCCTCAAAAAAAGTGCCCATATCCAATTCCGGTGTTTCTCCAAAATAATAGACCTCGATCTTACCCTCTTTCCTCCCGTCGGCCTTTATATCAGCAGCCATTCCTGACTTCGTGACTCTGAAGTTTTTTGTGGAAAATTCCTTATCTCCCATAATGATCCTTGCACAGGCCATTTCCGGGTGCTCCCAGGAAGCCGCAAGCATGACAGGTATTTCTTGCAGAAGCTCATCTAAGGAGAGGCTATGTTCTTCAAATAACCTGCAAAGCCCATAAAGACAATTCAGTCCTTTTTTGCATTCGGAAAGCTTCCTCTCCAGGTTATTAACCCTCTGTTTAAGCTGTTCATAAGGCTCGGTTTTGGTCATGATACCCCCAAAATACTACCGACAAAATATCCCACCATATTGATGGTTCAAACACGGCAAAATATGAATTCATATAAGGCTATAATTCCTCTTAGGAATGCTTAAAAAAATGGATCATCCGGCAAATAAGTACGCTTAATGATAGAACTACAGCAAGATTGGTGATGTTCGGTCCATGGGGCTCTCTTTGCAGCGGCGAAGAACTTAGAAGCAAGGTAATAGCATAAGGTGCCACCCCCCGGTGAACCGGGATCTTCGTCAGGCGGGCGGGTAACTTTTGAGATGATAGCCGAGCTCCCGGTCCTGGTATATTATTCCAATAGCCCGCCGCCCGCCTCCCCCGGCTTATTGCCCGGGCCTTGCACATAAACAAGTTCGCCTGTCCCAAAGAGAACCCCATGGGCCAAACCATTAATCTCCAAAAACAGGAGAATTGTCAATATCTCATTTCATCGGTGTCATTTCACAAGGAACATACCGACCAAAGCCTTTGATATTTCTCATATTTACCATGAGCATGTCCCTGCCGATCCTTCCCCATAAAATCCATCTAAAAAAGACGGATTCCAATCTCACAGGACACAGTCTTTTTCAATAGGACGAATTTATGATTAAGAGACAATTGGTAGAGCAGCCTAACTATTTAGAATAATAGGGGATTCATCAAAAGCATGCTAATGGCATACTTCTTGTTAGTGTGTAGTGAGGATTGCGCTGTCTGTGTTTGAATGGTTCTATCTCGATTGCCATAGGAAAGGATAACAGAATATGCCGAGTAATGTTTTGACGATCAATGGCAAGAAATTCATGTGGGACGGTGTTGATTTCCAGTCTAAAGAGGCGATCCTGGACGCCATGCAAAAATACAAAAAGGAAGGCTTTGAAGTTGAGACATACGAGGAGGATGACAAGCTCTTTCTATATACTCGAAGGGCTGTCAAGGATGTTGTGATTACGGAAGAAACTATCTAAATAGCTCTTTTATACTCAAATCTTTTGTTTCATGCGGTTAATGAGTACGTAAAGAAGTAAAAGATTAAACCTTTTTACAAATATTTTAATGGCCCATGGGGCTCTCTTTTACGCGGCGAAAACATTAACAGCATGGTAATTACGTAAGGTGCCACCCAGGCGGGCGGAATACTTATGAGATAATATAAGATTCTCAAGTGCGGCCAAGTCTGGAAAATACTATTCGCCCGCCTCGTCTTGTTTTGTGCTGGGTCATTGCACATAAACAAGTTCGCCGCTTAAAAAGAGAACCCCATGGCCCATATAGCGCAAAATATTTAGATATCATTGACTAGCGTACTCATTAACCGGATGAAAAATTTTTTATCGTTGTTCAGGATCAGGGAGGCTCGGAGATTATTGATATGGGAATATGTATATGTATGTAAATTCAGGGTCATGAAGACTCGGTTTCCTTGAAAGGAGGGAGTGATATGGCAATGACTGTAGTGGAGGATTGGTTGAACGCCTGCTCCGGTTGCGAGATTTCCATTCTCAATATTGGAGACCCCTTGGTGGACATCTTGCCTCAATTAGAGTTCCTGCACATGACAGCTTTGGTCGATCACAAGTTTTTTGGTCAGATCGGCGACGGCACTGTCATGGAAATCCCAGAGGCGGATATAGGTATTGTCACAGGCGCCGTCCGTAATGAGGAGCATAAACATGAATTAGAGGAGATTCGTAAGAAAACCACGTTTCTCATCGCTCTGGGCAGCTGCGCATGTTACGGCGGGGTCCCTGCCCAGGCAAATATGTGGACCAACGAGGAGGTTTTTGAAAAGATTTTTAGAAATTGTGCATCCACTGAGCCTTCCCCTGACCCTGATGATCCCAGTGTGCCTAAATGGACCCCCACGTGCGCTGCTCTAGATGAAGTCGTCAAAGTGGATATCAGTATTCCCGGCTGCCCTCCCCATCCTGACTGGATTGCTGAGGCACTCAAGGCCCTGCTGGAGGGAAAGACTTCTTGGAGCCTCCCTGAACGGAGCGTGTGTGATACCTGTCCGGTCATCAGGGAAAAGAAGTCCGGTGGAGGTCCGGTAAAGCGATGGATTCAAAATATCGAATTTGATCCGGAAGAGGGCATAGACAAGATGCGATGCATTAACGAGCAGGGCTTCCTCTGCATGGGACCGGTGACTCTTGCAGGCTGCGCCGGAAAGTCCGGAGTGCCCCGGTGTATTCAGGCCCGGACCCCGTGCCGAGGCTGTTTCGGCCCCATACACAAAGGCTCCCAGCCCATGGTTGAGATGATGGGCGCATTGAGCTCAGTAGGTCTCGATGCCAAATCCGTGTTGGATCGCCGGGCTATGATGAACCGTTATATCGGCGGGCATAAGCGCCTCAGGGTCCTGCCCGCACGGCCGGTTAGATAGGAGGTAAGGCACATGAGCAAAGTAATCAATATTCAACCAGTAACCAGGATCGAAGGACATGCCAAGGTAGCAATCACTCTGGATGATGCCGGCAATGTCGCTGATACCAAGTTTCATGTCCAGACCTTGCGCGGTTTTGAAAAATTTTGCGAAGGCCGGCCCGTGGAGGAGATGCCCAGGACTGTATGTCATATCTGCGGCATATGTCCCTGGGCACATCACATGGCCTCCAGTAAGGCCGCGGATAGCTGTTTTGGCGTAACGCCGCCCCCTACCGCGGTGAAATTGCGTCGTCTGATGCAGAATATCGCATATTACAGCGATAAGATCCTGCATTTTTACTTCCTTGCCGCTCCTGACTTTGTCATCGGCCCCGACGCCGATTATTCTGTTCGTAATGTTGTGGGAATCCTCAATGCGGCCCCGGACATCGCCAAGCAGGTGATACACATGCGCCATTTAGGGGCGCAGGTGCTGGAAGGATTTGCAGGCCGGGCAATACATCCAACCTTTTCGGTGCCGGGTGGTGTCAGCAAACCTCTTACTGAGGCTGAGCGCCAGAACATGCTTCCACAGGCCCAGGAGATGCTGGAATTTGCCAAGTTTTCCATGAAGTTTGCCAAGGAAAATGTTTTCCCCAAGCACATGGATGCCGTTAAATCCATTGGGGTCATCAATGTAGGTTCCCTAGGTACGGTACGGGACGACGGTGCTCTTGATTTTTATGACGGCCAACTCCGTTTGATGAAGCCGGACGGCTCCTATGAGGATTTCGCCTGCGATCAGTATCTGGATTATATCGGCGAATCTGTGGAGCCCTGGTCCTACCAGAAATTTCCATTTGCCAAGAAGTGGGGTAAGCTCAATCTGTCGTTGGATAATCCGGTGGGGGTATATCGCACCAACTGTTTAGCACGTATAAACGTGGCAGACAAGATGGCGACCCCTCTGGCACAGGCTGAGTTAGAGGAGTTCAGGGCAGCCTTCGGACGTCCGGCACACTACACCTTGCTTTACCACTATGCGCGCCTTATTGAACTTCTTCAGGTAGCCGAATCCACGGTAGAACTCCTGAATGATCCGGAGATAACAGACACGAATATCAGGGCGGCGGTTGAGCCCGAAGAGGGACATGGTGTAGGTTGTGTTGAGGCGCCGCGCGGCACATTGATACACGATTACGAGTGTGACAAGGATGGTCTGATCACAAAAGTCAACCTGATTGTCGGCACGACCCACAACGCAGCGGCTATCAATCTCTCAGTTAATCAAGCGGCAAAGGAGGTTATCAAAGATGGCAAATATGACCAGGGTATCCTGAACAGGGTGGAAATGGCCATACGCTCCTATGACCCATGACTGAGCTGTGCTACGCACCGCCTGGATGGCGGTCTTGCAATTGACCTCACGATCATGGATTCCAAGGGCATTGTGATCGATAAGCGCAGCAAGTAAAAGATTAGGACATCTCAGTGAGTATTGAGATTGGTAAAGTTGACGAGCATTGGAGGTGGGATTCTGTGCAACCTTTAGAGACTATGTATAAGGACGTGGTTGTTTTGGGATGCGGCAATATTCTTTACGGCGATGACGGTTTTGGCCCTAATGTGGCCGAATATCTTGAGAATGCCTGCCGCATTCCCAGCCATGTTGATGTGGTCAACGCCGGAACCGGTGTAAGGGAAATGCTCTTTGACCTGGTGATTAGTGAGCAGAGGCCAAAAAAGATTATAGTGATTGATGCTATTGAGGCCAATAAAAAACCCGGAGAGGTATTTAAGATCCCACTTGAAGGGATGCCGGCCCATAAGACAGATGATTTTTCCATCCATCACATGCCGACGACGAATATGCTGAAGGAATTGAGAGATCATTGCGACGTTGATGTGATCGTCATTGTCGCGCAGGTGGAGTCGATACCCGGAGAGGTTAAGCCCGGTCTTTCAAAGGCATTGATGGAGGCCGTGGGGGTCGCGGCAGAAGAGGTTTTACGGATCTGTGAGTGATAAAGCGGATAGTACTATAGCACGATAATATGTGAATGTACCGGATGGAATTTGTGCCTGTTCAAAAATGCCAAGATTAAGATATGTGGATATTTGATTAAGCTGCTTCGATATCGATGACGTTGGAGCGGTTAATATCAGCACTTATAAGGAGTATGGAAAATGAGTTATAAAAGTGATCCGACCCTGCTGTCGGAAGTGCGGAGGTATGGTGCATTTGATACTGCAGGTTGCTTCAACTGCGGGAGTTGCACCTTGAGCTGCGACCTGGCAGGCGATGATGTTTCATTTCCAAGGAGATCCATTCGACACGTACTGATGGGACAGAGGGAAATCCTCAATGAAAGTCTGGATCCGTGGATCTGCCATGACTGCGGAGATTGCTCAAGGGTCTGCCCTCGTCAGACAGGGCCGCGTGAGTCCATGATGACCTTGAGGCGTTATCTGGGCTCTGTCTATGACTGGACAGGCATCGGTGCAAAGGTAAACAGCTCAAAGGCCTGGTATTTCGGTTCCCATGTGTTTGTTGCTCTAATTGTGGCGGCCCTCATCGTTTTCTACCACCTATATTTTGGGGAAATGTATTTTTCCGACTTCGTTTACAACCCCATGGGCCTTGAGCATATGTTTCCCATGATGACCTGGTTTACCATCGTGGTGGTAATCTTTCCCTTTTTCATGCTGTTGTCCAATGCCTTTCGAATGTACTGGATAACGGTCCACAGAAAGGGGACTATACATTCGCCTTTTACCCAGTGGTTTTTCGAAGTCAGGACATTCATGTTTCACTTCTTTACTTACAAGAAGATGGTGGAATGTCCGACAGAAAAGGGTCGCTGGCCAAAGCATCTACTCCTGGGGGTTGGGTGCATAGTGATGCTTGTCATAGTACTGTTTGCCCTGGAGTGGTTTCAGACCGACTCTATCTACCCTGTCTGGCATGCACAGCGATGGGTAGGTTACCTCGCCGCAGCCTTTATTATTTTCGGCACAGGGGACATCCTGTTGGGCCGCATCATGAAAAAGAGAGAGATACACAAGAGTTCCGATTTCAGGGACTGGTCTTTTCCGATACTGTTGCTGGCCACGGCTGTGAGCGGCATTGTTGTTCACATCTTACGATATGCGGGACTCGATCTTGCCACTCACTATGCATACGCGATTCACATCATGATCACTGTACCCCTGCTGGTAGTTGAAATGCCTTTCGGCAAGTGGACCCATATGATCTATCGTCCATTGGCCTTGTACTTTCAGTCGTTAAAGGAAAATACAGTGGAGCAATCGCAGCCCTTGGAGGAGGTGCCGGAATATGTCTCATGAAATTGAAAATGGACAGGTCGGAGCTGCGTTGGTAGTAGGAGGCGGAATCGGGGGGATGCAGGCAGCCCTGGACCTTGCGGACGCCGGTATAAAGGTCTATCTGGTTGAGAATAAGTCTGCTATAGGCGGGGTGATGGCGCAACTTGACAAGACATTTCCCACTAATGACTGCGCCATGTGCACCCAGGCCCCAAGGCTTGTTGAGATAGGCAAGCATAAGGACATCGATATCATCTCTCTTGCAGATGTTGAAAGTCTGAGCGGAGAGCCGGGGAATTTTACCGTCACAGTCAGAAAGAGGCCTCGTTTTGTGGATGAAGACAAGTGCACAGGTTGCGGTGCCTGTTTTCCAAGTTGCCCGATTGTCATTAAGAATGAGTTCAACCAGGGGTTATCGGATCGCAAGGCTATCTACACCCTCTTCCCCCAGGCAGTGCCGAATAAGGCTGCAATTGATAAAGTGCAGGAACGCCTCTGCAGGGCAGCATGTATAGACCGGTGCCCGGTGCAAACTAATGTCCCTGCCTATGTCAAACTCATTGCCGATGGGAGGTTCCATGAAGCCTATTTAATGAACCGCAATGTCAATCCCCTGCCCAGTGTGTGCGGCAGGGTCTGTTACGCGCCATGCGAAGAGGCCTGCGACAGGGGACAACTGGACGAACCGGTCGCGATTCGACAGTTGAAGATGTTTGTTGCCGATCAGGTAAATATCGATGATCTCCCCATTCCCCGTATTACGAAAACAGACAAGAAGATTGCCGTCATAGGAGCAGGACCCTCAGGTCTGGCGGCAGCCAACGATCTAGCCCTTGAAGGTCACCAGGTTACAATCTTCGAAGCCCAGCCTGAGCCTGGTGGTATGCTTCGTTACGCCATCCCTGAATACAGGCTTCCAAAGGAGATACTGGCAAAAGAGATCGATTACATAATAAGACTCGGCGTGGAGATCAGGACCAACGTTAAAGTGGGTAAAGATATATCCATAAAAGACCTGAAAAAGGATCATCATGCTGTTTTTATCGGAGTAGGCGCCCCTGGCGGAATGCCCCTGACCATGGGAGGCGCAGACCTCCCGGGCATTACTGACGGGATTCAGTTTCTCAGAAAGGTCAATCTGGGTGAAAAGGTGGAGATCGGGGAAAAGGTTGCCGTCATCGGAGGAGGAAATACGGCGATTGATTGCGCGAGGACCGCAAAACGATTGGGCGCCAGAGAAGTAAAAACCGTCTATAGACGATCCAGGGAGGAAATGCCCGCGGCAGAAGAGGAGATCAGGGCGCTGGAGAAAGAAGGGATCATAATCGATTTTCTGACGCTGCCCAAATGTTTTATGTCCAAGGACGGCAGGCTTTCAGAGATAGAGTGCGTGGGCATGGCCCTTGGCGAGCCTGATGCGAGCGGTCGGCGCCGTCCGGTTCCTGTCCCGGGCTCTGAATTCATCGCCTCCGCGGACACGGTAATAGCGGCAATCGGTCAGGTAACGGATCTTTCTTTTCTCCAGGATCTGGGGATATCATTGAGTCCTCACCAGACTATAGCCATTGATCCCTTAACGGGGGCGACTAATATAGAGGGGGTATATGCAGGCGGAGACGCTGTGACCGGACCGGCATATGTGATTGATGCAATCGCGGCAGGAAAGAGGGCGGCCAAGTCCATAGACCTGTATCTAAAAGGCATCAAGGATGAAGCCCACAGCGACCAGCACCAACCGCAAAAACTCACGGACATGGAGGTGGAAGGTCTAAAAGGACTTGTACCGTCCAAAAAACGTGTGGGAATGGGTGAGATCCCCGTGTCCGAGAGGCTCGATAACTTCAAAGAAGTGGCCTTAGGATTCACACCACAGGAAGCAGTGACCGAGGCAATGAGGTGTCTCGCAGGACAGATTGAAGGATGTATTGAATGCGGGGAGTGCGAGCGGCGTTGCGAAGCCAATGCCATAATCTATGATCAGAAGGAAGAGATGCTTGACTTGAATGTCGGCGCCGTCATCCTGGCCCCGGGCTATGAAATCTTTGACGCTAAACTTAAGCCGGACTACGGTTACGGCCGATTCCCTAATGTGGTAAACGCCCTCGAATTCGAGAGGATATTGTCCGCTTCAGGGCCCTATTCAGGTAAAGTTTTGAGACCTTCGGACAACAAAGAGCCTCATCGTATTGCCTTTATCCAGTGTGTGGGGTCAAGGGATTCGGAAAGGGACTACTGCTCATCTATCTGCTGCATGTATGCCACAAAGGAGGCAATCATCGCCAAGGAACACGCGGGAGAGGACCTGGAATGCGATATCTTTTTCATGGATTTGCGCGCCTTTAGTAAGGGATACGAAGAGTACTACCAGAGGGCAAAAGAGCTTGGCGTAAACTACATCAGATGTCGTCCTTCCCGAATTGAAGAAGACCCCGAGACAAGCAACCTGCATATTGAATACCTCATTCAAGGTGATAAAAAGGTCTCCAAGGAATACGATATGGTAATTCTCTCAGTTGGAGTCCAACCGCCGAAGGATGTCGACAAGATTTCCAGTGTCTTCGGGATAGATCTCAATGAATACAAATTTTGCGAGACATCGACCTTCAGACCGGTTGAGACCAACCGCGAGGGTATCTATGTTACCGGACCCTTCTCCGAGCCCAAGGACATCCCCGAGACAGTAATGCAGGCCTCAGCCTCGGTATCGAGGGTAACGGCACTTTTAAAGGATTCGAAGGGGAGCCTTATTACCACGAAGGAATTCCCCGCTGAAAGGGATGTGACCGGCGAGGAACCGAGGATCGGGGTTTTCGTATGCCATTGCGGCAGCAACATCGGGGGCTTCCTCAGTGTCCCGGAAGTAGTGGAATACGCAAAAACACTTCCAAACGTGGCATATGCCGAGGACAACCTCTATACCTGTTCCAATGACACGCAGGAAAAGATCAAGGAGAAGATAGGGGAACACAGTCTTAATCGCGTGGTAGTGGCGTCCTGTACACCAAGGACGCACGAGCCCCTTTTCAGGGCGACACTTAGAGATGCCGGGCTCAACCAGTACCTTTTTGAGATGGCGAATATCAGGGATCAGTGCTCATGGGTTCATATGCATGAATATGATAAGGCGACCCTCAAGGCAAAAGACCTGCTGCGAATGGCAGTGGCGAAGGCGAGACTCCTGGAACCATTGCAGACCAGGTCTGTTCCCGTCAACAAAGCGGCGCTGGTGATAGGGGCCGGCATCGCGGGCATGACATCCGCCCTGGAATTGGCCGATCAAGGCTTTGATGTATACCTTGTAGAAAAGGAAAAGGATATCGGCGGCCACCTCAGGCGAATCCATTACCTGATCACCGGCACAAAACTCCATGACGAATTCAGATCCCTTGTTACCAGAGTAAAAGAGAATAATATGATCAAGCTCTTTGCCCAGGCAAAGATCGATACGATCGAAGGTTCTGTGGGCCAGTTCAAGACCACGCTTGTCATGGACGGTATATCAAAAGAGATTGAGCACGGGGTCGTTATTGTTGCCACCGGCGCCAAGGAATACGAGCCCAAGGAATATCTTTACGGTCAGGATGAAAAAGTCCTTACCCAGCTGGAATTGGAAGAGAGGCTGGTGGCTGTGGAGGATTTCCTGACTGCTCCGGGCAAGGGCCTTGGAACAATCGTAATGATCCAGTGTGTAGGAAGCAGGGATGATGAACGTCCCTATTGCTCCAGGCTTTGCTGCACGGAGGCAGTAAAGAACGCCTTGAAGATAAAAGAGATCTCGCCCTCAACGATGGTCTATCTCCTGTACAGGGACATGAGGACATACGGGTTCAGGGAAGCCTATTACACAAAGGCGCGGGAGCAGGGAGTAGTATTTATACGATATGATAAGGACATGAAACCGGAGGTCTCAAGGAACGGCAGGAGACTGAATGTCGACGTGTACGATCAGACCCTCGGATTACCCATATCCATACCCGCGGATCTTGTTGTGCTCTCGACGGGGATTGTCGCCAATGAGGACAGCAAGACGCTCGCCCAATTATTGAAGATATCCCTGAACCAAGACGGCTTCTTACTCGAGGCCCATATGAAGCTCCGCCCGGTTGACTTTGCCGTTGACGGGGTATTTTTGGCCGGTCTTGCTCATTCACCTAAGAGGATAGAGGAGAGCATTATACAGGCCCAGGCGGCAGCGGCAAGGGCTGCCACCATACTTTCAAAGGACGCCATAGAATTGGAGGGAAATATATCATTTGTGGTGGACGAGAATTGCGATGGCTGTGCATATTGCATTGATACCTGTCCCTACAGTGCGATTACGTTAATAGAATATATATGGGAAAACACCATTAAGAAAACGGTAGAGGTGAACGAGGCTATATGCAAGGGTTGCGGGTGCTGTATGGCTACATGCCCGAAAAAGGGGATATTTGTGAAGGGTTTCATGCTGGAACAGATTTCGGCCCAGGTCGATGCCGCATTGGGGGTGCAATGATGAACGAAGAATTCGAACCTTTGGTTATAGGTTTTTGCTGCAATTGGTGCTCTTATGCCGGGGCAGATCTTGCAGGTATATCAAGGATCCAGTATCCCCCGAACTTAAGGATAGTCAGGGTAATGTGCTCCGGGATGGTACATCCCAATCTGGTCATAGATGCCCTGACCAAAGGGGCAGATGGCGTCATCGTTTGCGGATGTCATATAGGAGATTGTCACTATATTGAAGGGAATTTGAGGGCTGAAAAGAGGGCCGAAGCAATAGATCTCATGCTGGAAGATTTTGGGATTGAGCCCGAGAGATTTCGGTTGGAATGGGTCTCGGCGGCCGAGGGCCCTAGGTTCGCCCAGGTGGTCACAGAATTCACAGAGGAGGTAAGACAACTGGGGCCAAATCCGTACAAGATGTGACAGGCCTATCCCCACCTTCAACGGCAAGGGCATTAAAGACACGGTAACGGGAGGTATGAGTTGTCTGACGTAAAAGAGATATCAGCAGTTTGGATTGGTGGCGGGACCTGTGGTGGTTGTTCTGTTTCAGTCCTCAATACAGTAGCCCCTTCTATCAAGAATGTCCTGATCGATGAAATTGTACCGGGGAGACATGTCAGCCTGAAGTTTCATATAAATATTTCGGCAGGAGCAGGGGATCAAGTAATAAAAGCAATAGAGGAAACCCGTGAGAAACATGAGGGCCACTTCCTCTTAATCGTGGAAGGGGTGGTTCCTACAGCCGACGGCGGTGTGTATTGTAGGTTGGGTGAGCGAAACCAGCAACCAATACCATTCTACCGGTGGGTGGTTGAACTTGGCAAAAAGGCAATGGCCGTGATTGCCCTCGGAATCTGCTCAAGCTTTGGCGGAATCCCAGGGGCCCGCCCCAATGTCACCGGGGTTAAGAGTGTCATGGAGATCTTTAAGCAGGAGGGAATTACTACTCCTCTTATCAATGTCCCCGGATGCCCCCCTCATCCCGACTGGTTTGTAGGCACTGTAGCAAAACTTCTCCTGGCAGGCCTCCCTAAGGATGGTGATCTTGATGACCTGCTCCGGCCCAAGGACTTTTATGGGATGCTTATCCATGAGAACTGCCCGAGAAGAGCATATTTTGACGAAGGGAAATTCGCCAAGAAGTTCGGGGATCCGGGTTGTCTGTATGAACTCGGGTGTAAAGGTCCTATCACCTATGCGGATTGTCCGATACGTCAATGGAACAGCGGCGTCAACTGGTGTATCAGATCAGGAATGGGATGCCAGGGATGTACACAGCCGGAGTTTCCGGATTTTCTGGGCTCTTTCTATGAGAAACTCACTGATGTGCAAATACCCAAGATTGGCGAGTATTGGAAAAAAGGAGAGGAATGATAACGATGGGGACCATTGTAATAGACCCTGTTACAAGAATTGAAGGACATTTGAAGGTAGAAGCCATCGTCGATAGTGGAGAGGTCAAGACGGCCAAGTGCTCGGGGATGCTTTTCCGTGGATTCGAGAAATTACTGGAGGGAAGAGATCCTCGAGATGCTCAACTGATTACGGAGAGGATCTGCGGGGTTTGCAACCACTGTCACACTACAGCATCGGCATTGAGTTTGGACAGCGCCTTCGGGATCGCAGACCAGATACCCGACAATGCCCGGCATATGAGAAATTTGACTATGGGCTTTCATCAAATTCAGGACCATATACTCCATTTTTACCACCTGGCCGCCCTGGATTATGTAGATGTTACAAAGGTGGCAGCCTATAAAGGAAATGATCGAATATTACATAGCATAAAGGCCTTTATATCAAGAGGTGAACTCGCCCCTTTTGTGCCGCGCTATGAAGGAGATTACCGGTTTTCATCAGCCCTCGATCAAGAGCTTGTTTCCCATTATATCCAGGCATTGGAAATGAGGAGAAAAGGTCATGAGGCGACTGCGGTGCTTGCTGGAAAGCTCCCTCATGCCTGTGCTGTGACACCGGGGGGTATGACAGAAATTCCCACCATTGATAAGATTGCCACACTCCTTTCACGGGCAAAGGAAATCAGGGAATTTGTCGAGGATATATACGTCCCCGATGTGATAAAGGTTGGAGAGACCTATGGCGACTATTTTGAAATTGGAAAAGGCTGCGGCAAATTTTTGTCTTATGGGACTTTTGATCTTGATGGGGGCCAATCAGACTATACAAAGAGAGATCGGTTATTCAAACAGGGGACTACCTCGCTTGACTTAAAACACCAAACCCTAGACCTGGATCAGATCAACGAGTGGATCAAGTATTCATGGTATGAGAATAATACATCAGGTCATCATCCCTTCGAGGGAGAAACCGAACCTATGCCTCATAAAGAGAACGGCTATTCCTGGATAAAGGCCCCGAGGTACAAGGGGGAAGCCTATGAGGTAGGACCACTGGCAAGGGTCGCTGTTGCCTATGCACTAGGGGATCCGGCAACAAAAGATATGGTGTATTCTCTACTTAGCCATTTCAACGCCCCACCAGATATCCTTTTCTCCGTTCTTGGAAGGCATGCCGCCCGCGCTCTCTGTGCCTTACACATCGCCAAAAATCTGGAAAGTTGGGTTCTTTCCTTAAAATGTGGGGAGCCTGTTTATATTGATTATAAAATACCTGAAGAGGGAGCCGGGGTAGGGATACTGGATGCAGCTCGTGGAGCGCTCGGGCACTGGATTGTCATTAAAGATCGAAAGATTGATAAATACCAATGTGTGGTACCCACAACATGGAACGCGTCCCCCATGGATGATATGGGTAATCATGGGCCTATTGAGCAGGCCTTGTTAGGAACAAAGGTGAAGGATGAGACGAATCCATTGGAAATAGTGAGGATAGTAAGATCATTCGATCCGTGTATTGCATGCGCTGTTCACCTGCTCAACCATAAGGGACGAGAGTTACGGAGATATAACATGGCTTGACCATCGGTATATGACTCTTTGTTCAGATACAGCTTATTCCCTTTAGCTGCAGCAAAATAGATTACGGATATGTATATGAATTACCGGTTCATCCGGCTAATGAGTACGGAAAGGACTTTATATAAATACTTGGTTTGGCCCATGGGGTTCTCTTTGCGACAGGCGAACTTGTTTATGTGCAAGGCGCGGGCAATAAGCCGGACTAGGCGGGCGGCGGGCTATTGGAATAATATACCAGGACCGGAAGTCCGGCTATCATCTCAGAAGTTACCCGCCCGCCTGGCAGGCACCTTATGCTATTATCTTGCTTCTAACCTTTTCGCCGCTGCAAAGAGAGCCCCATGGGCCGAATATCACCAATCTTGCTATAGTATTATCATTAAGTGTGCTCATTCGCCGGATGATCCGAATTACCTGTCAGGGATATAGGAGGATTAAGGTGTTACTCTCGGAACAGAAACCTTTCGATGAGATATTAGGGTATTTGGAGCATGAAGAGAAAGTATTTATTTTGGGCTGTGACGGATGTGCACAAGCAAGTCAGACTGGAGGATTACCTCAAGTGCTGGAGATGAAAGAACGATTGAAAAAGGAGGGGAAAACAGTGACAGGTTACCATGTGGCTGATTTCCTCTGTCAGAAGGCTTTGGTGGCTTCAAGGCTGAGGCCCCTGGAAGATACCATAATGGTGTCAGATTCCCTCTTGGTTCTCTCCTGTGGTATTGGCATCCAATGTGCAGCCGCCATGGTAAAAAAGCCGATACACCCTGGCTGCAATACTATCAATCTTGGTGGTTCCCGGGGAGAATGGAAGGGGTATGAACGTTGCCTGGAATGCGGAGATTGTTTACTGGAATATACTGGCGGTATTTGTCCACTCACAGTGTGTTCAAAAGGACTTAGGAATGGAGCATGCGGAGGGGCTTCCAACGCTAAATGCGAAGTAAGCCGTGATAGGCCCTGCGGGTGGGAGACGATTTACACACGCCTGAAGGAGACAGGAAGAGTCGATATGATAAAGAGATTTATTCCTCCTAAGGAATGGAACAAGATGAGGCCCAGATCAGAGATGCTTTCCACACCCATTTGGGCTCTTGAGCAAAGAGATGGGTCAAGAGAGGAGCGGCCAGGATAATGGCTTTCAAAGAAGCCCTAGAAAGCGGAAAATTTGTAATTACCACAGAAATCGGTCCCTTAAAGGGAACAGACATATCGGAAATTGTAGAACTGGCAAAGATCCTTAAGGGAAAAGTGGACGGGATAAATGTAACTGATCAGCAAAGCGCTGTAATGAGACTGGGATCACTTGCAGTATGCTCCATACTGGTGAAAAAGGGGGTAGATCCTGTATTCCAGATGACGTGCCGTGATAGAAACAGGATTGCACTTCAGTCCGATCTACTCAGTGCATCTGTTCTGGGAATCAAAAACCTCTTGGTTATTTCAGGTGATTATCCCACTCTGGGAGATCACATCGATGCCAAAGACGTCTATGACCTTGACACAGAGCAATTGATCTGGACAGTCAACCGCATGAACCAGGGCTATGACCTAACCGGCAATGAACTTCAAGGTAAAACTGATTTTTTGGTAGGGGCCGTGGTAAAACCAGTATCTGATACAAGTGAATCCTTCGAGCTCCAACTTACCATGATGGAAAAAAAGATTAGTCTTGGCGCACGGTTTTTCCAGACGCAAGCCGTTTACGACGTTGAGGCATTTGAGAGATTTATGAAACAGGCGGCACAGTTCAAGATACCTGTTTTGGCAGGAGTTATCCCTCTGAAATCCGCTGGTATGGCACGGTACATGAACAAGAATGTGTCCGGCGTATTCGTTCCTGATCATATGATCGAGGATATGGTCAATGCAAAAGATAAGACAGCAACTGGATTGGAGATCGCTGCCCGTCTTTTAAGAGAACTCCGGGAACTCAGCCAGGGGGTCCATATAATGGCAATCGGCTGGGAGAAAAAGGTTCCGGATATTTTAAGGCTTGCCGACTTAGGCTGATGGAGAACAAGAAAGATGTTGATCATACCCCTTATAGAATATTTAGGTATCTTCTTGAATCCCTTATTCTCTTGCGGCATTCCTGCATGGAGACTCTGATTCTATGATACAGAACAAGGTAGTTATACTTGGCGTTGGAAATCTGATCCTCAAGGACGAGGGCGTGGGAATTCATATAATAAAGGAAATGAAAAACAAGAAACTGCCGGTAGGAGTTGCGGCTCTCGATGCTGGTACTGCTGCCTTGGATCTTTTATCAGTCATCTGTGAGAGTGAGAAAATCATAGTTATCGATGCCTTGAGGTCAGGTGGAGAGCCTGGCACTGTCTACCGCTGCCTTCCCGGGGAGCTTGTGGACACTGACAAGGAATCTCTCTCCCTTCATGAAGTTGATCTTTTAGATGTTCTGCTCATGGCACGGCAGCTTGGCGGACATGCCTGTGTTGTCATTATAGGAGTCGAACCTAAAGAGATTGAATACGGACTGGAACTCACCCCTAAGGTAAAGGCGGCAGTTCCAAGGGTTTTACAGGCGATTTTTGAGGAACTTAAGGAAATGGGATATGCATGAATTCGGGATAGTACAGAGTCTCCTGGAGATTGTTGAACAGGAAGCCCTCCCATACAAAGGGGCAAGGATTGCTAAGGTTACAGTGCAAATTGGGACGTTGAGTGGAGCAATGCCGGATGCCCTGAGATTTGCCTTTGAGGTTCTCAGGAAGGGAGGCATAGCGGAAGACAGCTCACTCGAGATAGAGGAAATACCATTAAAGATACAATGTCATCAGTGTGGGAAGGCCGCTATTCTAACGGATCCTTTCTTGATATGTCCATATTGCGAAAATATAGACGTAGAGATACTAACTGGAAGAGAGTTACAGATAAAAAACATGGAGATAGAAAATGGAAATTAAGGTAGTCAGGAATATCCTCGAGGCAAATGAGGTAATAGCTTCTCAAAGCAGGAAGCTCTTTGCCGAGAAAGGTATTTATGCTCTTAACCTGATGGGAAGCCCTGGAGCGGGCAAGACGACACTCCTTGAAAAAACAATAGAATATTTAAAAGATAAAAATCATATTGCAGTGATAGAGGGAGACGTAGCTACCTCACGGGATGCGGAACGTATTGCCCAGCATGGCATTCCTGCTTTGCAGATAAACACAGGGGGGGCATGCCACCTTGACGGGAACATGGTGCACGGAGTCCTGGATGAGTTTGATTTAGACCGGGTAGACCTTCTTATCGTAGAAAATGTAGGAAACCTTGTGTGCCCCGCAGAGTTTAACATCGGTGAGAATGATAAGGTAATGATCCTCTCTGTTACGGAAGGTGATGATAAACCGAAGAAATATCCCCTTATGTTTCAGGTTTCCACTGTATTGCTATTGAACAAGATCGACCTTCTCCCCTATGTGGATTTTGACATGGAGCGATTCCAGAGTGATGCCCTCAAGGTCAACCCAAAACTGAAAATCATGACTCTATCCTGCACAACAGGTGAAGGGTTTGATGACTGGTTGAACTGGATTGAGGACAGAAAACAAATAGCAAGGGTGAAATAATGGAGTCTGTCAGGGCCTGTGTACAGGTAAAAGGTGTTGTTCAGGGTGTGGGGTTCCGCCCTTTTGTGTACGACCTGGCAAAAGAGAATGATCTTAAGGGCTGGGTCCTTAATGATGAAAAAGGGGTTATGATAGAGATAGAAGGGCAAAAAGAGAGAGTGAAGAACTTTCTAACAGGCCTCTCTTCCCCTCCTCCTATTGCCCGAATAGAAAATACTGCCATCCTTTATGAAGCTCCTTTGGGCTATAGCGACTTTGAGATAAAAACCAGCGAAAATGGCGAAGACAAATGTGTTTTGGTCTCTCCTGATATTGCAACATGCCAGGATTGCCTGGATGAGCTTTTTGATCCCCACAATCCTCGCTTTTACTATCCCTTCATCAACTGCACAAACTGCGGTCCTCGGTTTACTATTATTACCAATGTTCCCTATGACAGGGCTAATACTACCATGTCACCTTTCAAAATGTGTCCGATGTGCAGCAGCGAGTATCACAATCCAGCGGATAGACGTTTCCATGCGCAACCAAACGCCTGTCCTGAGTGCGGGCCTGCTCTACAGCTATTTTCTAACGATAGTAATCTGATTAAAACCCATGACCCGCTCAGAGAGGCAATTACCTTACTTAAAAGAGGCGCAATTATAGCCATCAAAGGGATTGGAGGATTCCATATTGCCTGTGATGCTACTAAGGAGAATGTGGTTGCAGGTCTCCGCGCAAGAAAATATAGAGAAGACAAACCATTTGCCCTTATGTGCAGGGATATGGGGGTAGTTAAAAGTCTCTGTGTGGTCGATGATCTCTCAAGTGATCTCCTTGCCAGCAAGGAAAGACCCATTGTTATTCTCCCCAGAAAAAGAGATGCAAGAATAGCCTCATCCGTCGCCCCTTTTCAGAAAACCCTCGGGGTAATGCTTCCTTACACCCCGCTTCACCATCTTCTTTTTGATCAACAAGTTCGTGTCCTTGTTATGACAAGTGGAAATGTAAGCGATGAACCAATCGTCTATGGCAATAAAGAGGCGTTTTCGCGGCTTTGTACTATTGCAGATTTCTTTTTGGTGCATGATAGAGAAATCTATACACGATGCGATGACTCGGTGGTCAAACCCTTAGGGGAAACTAAAGTGTTTTTCAGGAGGTCTCGAGGATTTGCCCCATTTCCCATCAAACTTAACAAAAATGGAAAGCATATCCTGGCCTGTGGAGCAGATATGAAAAACACATTCTGCCTTACAAAAGATGACTATGCATTTATGAGCCAGCATATAGGGGATATGGAGAATTTTGAAACACTGAGATCCTTTGAACAAGGCATAGATTTATTCAAAAAAATGTTTCAGATAGAGCCGGAGCTCATTGTACATGATCTTCATCCAGACTATTTTTCAACCAGCTGTGCGTATGGACTTGATGTACCCAAAACAGGAATTCAACATCATTTTGCCCATGCACTCAGCTGTATGGCGGAATATGGCGCCAAAGGCCCCTGTTTGGCAATAATCATGGACGGAACAGGATATGGAGAAGATGGCTGTATCTGGGGCGGAGAATTCTTAGAGGTAAATGTTCAGGAATACAAACGCTTGGGGCATCTGAGATACATACCCCTGCCGGGAGGGGATAAGGCCGTACAGGAGCCGTGGAGAATGGCGGCCATATACCTCGAAAGGATTTATGGACGATTGGAGGGACTTTCTATACCCTTTTTAAAGGAAATTGACCTTGAGAGATGGAGCCAGATACGATTGGCCGTGAAGTCTCATATAAACTCACCCTTATGTTCAAGTACGGGAAGACTTTTTGATGCAGTGAGTGCAATCTTAGGTATCAGGATGACCGTAAACTATGAGGGACAGGCTGCAATAGAATTGGAGCAGATTGCAGAGGAAGGGGAAGAGGGTGAGTATCCATTTAAAGTCCTCAATGAAAATGGAAGCATGATCTGGGACCCGGATCCGATTATAGAAGCTATTGTGGAGGATTTGAAAAGAAAGGAAAGCCCGGCCGTCATATCCGCCCGGTTCCATAATTCCATAGTCCGGGTCTTATCTCGAACGGCAAGAAGGATGCGGCAGGGAACAGGGCTTCGCGACATCTTTTTGAGCGGAGGAGTTTTTCAGAATACGCTTATCCTAGGTAAGGCACGAGATATCCTGAAAGAGGACGGCTTTAAGGTGCATATCCACCAAAAAGTACCCCCAAATGATGGAGGTATATCCCTTGGACAGGCCTTTTATGGTGTTAATCTTGTTGATTAGGATATCGTTTGCAGCCTAAATTAATAGGTTCATCAGGTTAATGAGTACGGAAAGGATTTTATATAAATACTTGGTTCGGCCCATGGGCCGAACATCACCAATCTTGCTATAGTTTTATCATTAAGCGCACTCATTTGCCGGATGATCCATTAATATAGACCAGCTATGTACCATGATTCTAATTGAGAACAGGAGATAATAAGGAGATTGCCTATGTGCTTGGGTGTGCCGGGAAATATAGTTTCAATAGAAGGAGATCTTGCCGATGTCAACTTTGGTGGCGTAATAAGAAGGGTAAGCCTGATGTTATGCAATGACGTCAAAATAGGCGATTATGTCCTCGTTCATGTAGGTTTTGCTATCCAGAGATTGGAGAAGGAGGATGCCCTGGAGACATTGCGGCTGTTTGAGGAGATCGAGAAGGCTCACCATGCATCAACGTAACAGTTCATATAAAGCCGATGTCACCACTGCCATAATCAGGGAGATCTCAAGACTTGCCAATAGACCCTTCCGTTTCATGGAGGTGTGCGGCACACATACCGTATCCATCTTTAGATCAGGGATAAGGTCTCTTCTGCCCAAAGAAATAGAACTTGTATCCGGCCCCGGCTGTCCTGTATGTGTAACGCCTGTAGGAGAGATTGATAGGGCCATTTCTATGGCTGCACTAAAGGATGTAACCCTGTTGACATTCGGCGATTTGATGAAAGTACCGGGCACTTATTCATCTCTTTCTGACGAGAGGGCAAAGGGCAAGGACATCAGGGTAATAACCTCACCTTTAGATGCCCTGGAGGTTGCCATAAGAGAACCAGATCGAAGGATAGTCTTTTTTGGTGTAGGCTTTGAAACCACCTCCCCCGCTATTGCCGCTTCCGTCAAAGAGGCAAAGGCAAGGAGAATATCCAATTTTTATTTGCTTTCTTGTCAAAGGCTCATTCCCCCGGCGATGAAGACCTTGCTCTCTTCAGGAAACACCAAAATAGACGGTTTTATTCTTCCGGGTCATGTTAGCGTAATCATTGGAAAGCGACCGTATTCCTTTATTTCCGATAGATTTTCCCTCACGGGAGTAATTACCGGATTTGAGGCTCTCGATATTCTGGAGGGCATATACATGCTTCTTCGCCAGCATAAAGAGGGTAGATCTGACATAGAGGTCCAGTATAAAAGGGCGGTAAAACAAGAGGGAAATACTCTGGCACTTAAGATAATGGAAGAAGTATTCAAACCTGTCAGTGCCCGCTGGAGAGGTCTGGGTATTATCCCCGAGAGCGGCATGGCACTCAGGGAGGGATTCAATAGAATGGACGCGACAGCGGCCTTTGATATTCCATATGAAGACAAGCCGGACCCTCCGGGTTGTCTTTGTGGTGAGATTCTTCAAGGAATCAAGCTCCCTCGGGAATGTTCTCTCTTTGGGACGCGATGTGTCCCGCAGGATCCCGTAGGTCCTTGTATGGTCTCCTCTGAGGGGAGCTGTGCAGCTTTTTACAGATACGGTGGTTAAAATGAAGGGCAAAAATATCTTACTTGCGCATGGGGCAGGCGGAAAACTGAGTCATGACATTGTCAGGGAGGTATTTTTGCCTTTTCTTGAAAACCAGTTTCTTTCCCCCCTTGACGACAGCGCCGTCCTCCCTATTGAAAGATCCAGACTTGCATTTACCACAGATGCTTATGTAGTTAAACCCCTTTTCTTTCCAGGCGGAGACATAGGAAGGCTTTCCATCTGCGGGACGGTCAATGATCTTGCTATGGTTGGAGCCAGGCCCTTAGGGATTTCCGCCTCTTTTATATTGGAAGAAGGGTTTCCTGTGGAGGATCTCAAGAGGCTGCTCTCCTCGATAAAGAACGCGGCTCTGGAGGCCGAGGTAAAGGTGGTTACGGGGGATACAAAGGTGGTTGAGCATGGAGCAACGGAGGGCCTTTTTATTTCAACATCCGGGGTGGGGATTATACCTGAAGGAGTTGATATGAAAAGCTCTCGCGCTTCCCCCGGGGATATTATCATTATCAATGGCTCTATCGGGGATCATGAGATAGGTGTCCTCCTGGCAAGGGGAGAATTTTCTTTAAAAGGACAGATAAAAAGTGATTGCGCACCCCTAAGCAACCTTGTTCAAAAAATGTTAAAGGAATGCCCCGATATTCATGTTATGAGGGACCCTACCAGAGGTGGCCTTGGGACCGTGTTGTGGGAAATCGCAAATGCATCTGATGTTGGCGTTATTGTCGATGAGGAAAAGATAATAGTAAGTGAAGGGGTAAAAGGAGTATGCGACCTGCTGGGATTTGATCCCTATTATCTGGCCAATGAAGGAAAGCTTGTGGCCTTTGTTCCCCAGAAATATGCTGAAAGAATTCTTGAGGTAATGAAGGCTGACCCTTTGGGCAAAGACTCAGTTATTATAGGCAGGGTGGTTGGCGAAAACAGAAGAAAGGTCCTTCTTAAAACAAATATAGGAGGCCATAGGCTTCTTGAGCCCCTGAGCAGCGTCCAGTTTCCTAGGATTTGTTGAATGGGACGGTCATTGTTATAACGTTTAAGTGTGTCATTTCATCATCAGGTTGGGCAGCCATGTCGCCAGAGCAGGATAGAACAAAACAATAATCTTTACGACAAGACTTGCTATGCAGTACGGAATAGCACCTCGATATATTAATTACTTTTCAGTATCATCTGCATCCTCTAACTCCTTAAAACGGTCGGACTGTTGATTCCGGATTTCTCCTATGTGCCTTTCCATTACCTTCATTTGCTCCACTTTCTTCTTCCCGCTAAATTGCTCCACCGTATTATCCACCTCCTCTCGGGTGTCAGAGCCCTTGCATCCGGTGAATGTCAGAAAAGCCAGAACAAGTCCCATTACTATGGTCTTACCATTTAAGCAAATTATCCTGAGCATGATTTTCTCCTCTTATATAAAGTTCTATCACCCTTTTTGGAAGCATATGAGGATTAAGAATCCGGACCTTCCTTTTCATTTATTTTTCATGGCCTTGTGCTCTGACTGCAATTCGGTAAGCAGATACTTTAGCGGCCATTTTTCGGAAACCGGGGTCAGGGTTGCCCATATCTGAGGAACAAACCCGGCCTTTTTATAGCTACCCATCAGATTGTGTAGTTCGTCCTGGGTCACTCCGGACATTACTACAGCCCTCGGCATATCTGACTCTTCCCAAGACCCGACCTCGTCCTCACGGGTCAGGATATCCCCTACCCCCGTCCCCAGATCACGAGAGGAAGCAAAAACGACCGGTGTACCGGCAAGTCCTGCATCTTCTATTATCTTGAGAAAACCGGACCGCTCCTCTACACCATAGCCGCAAACCAGCAATCCCCTGGGTCCGTGCATACGTTCTTTCGATCTCCCTATCTTTGTAAATCTTCCTTTATGCTTCATATCCCTGCCTTTCTGCTTTTGCCTGTAACCATAAACCATATATATATCACAACGCTGCACCTTGCGCCTTGTGCCGTTTGCATTTCTTTTCCCTATAGACTCTATGCTAATTTGAGCCCTTCCAGGACCTGTATTTCATGAGTTCTTCACCCATGGAATTCAGGATTGTGGTCAATACGGCGATATCGTCTACAAATCCTACCAGAGGGATAAAATCAGGTATAAGGTCAATGGGCAGTATAAAATAAAGCAGTCCGCCACCTATAATTCCCAGATTGACCGGATGGAGCTTATATCTACCGTTTACAGCGTCCTTAAAAAGATAGTAAAGCTCCTTCACATCCTCGACCATACCCTTTAATATATTGGCTGCCGCATGGATCTTTCCTGAAAAAGAGCTGTCATTGACATAATGCTCAAAACTCCTTCCCTTGGAAAAGCGGAGTATCCTGTCATAGTGTTTTTTTTGTTCGGGATCAGAAAGCATACCGTATGCGATGTTAAGCACCTTTGTCATCTCTTCAGCCTCTTCTTGGCGAAGAGGATTCTTATCGGGATGCCATTCCTTCACTCTTTCCCGATAGGCCTGCTTGATTTCTTCGGGCCCCGCTTTTGGCTCAACACCCAATAATTCATAATAATTCATCATTTTATGTTGTCCGTCCCTTCCTTATCCTTCCCTGTTATCGATATCAGTTATATCTTCAGAGCCATGATCCCTCATTACTGTCCACTATCCCCTTTTAATTTCCTATCCCTGAGCCAATCCAGCAGGCTAGCCCACATCCATTAATATCTCTTTAGCCTTTGGCCCGCAATTGAAAAGCAGGTCGAAAGAAGAAAGATTGGGAATGAAATCCCCCCAAAGCTGGGGGTAAATCGGGACAGGTGTATTAAAGAATTCGGGCGTGACACCGGCCTCAGAAAAAAGAGAAGTATCCATGAATTTCTTTGCCGAACTCTGGGCCAGGAATGTCCCTGCTTTCGCCTGCGCGCACAGCTCAAGGATAAGCCGGTCTCCCTGTTCATCAATATTCAGTTCAGAAAGAAGCATGACCCGTGTATCGATATTCAGATTTGTCATCAGATAACGTATAATAGAAAGATTGAGATCCACAAGTCTTTCAAACTTTTTAAAAAATGTGCCCTCAAGAAAAGCCATGTGCTCCTTGAAATAGGGGGCATTTTGATAGGCGTTTTTCAAGCTGGCAACATGTTTTTTTGCCCAACGACCTTGGCGATCAATCATGACCTGATCGATCCTTTGCAGACCCAGACCTTTCTTCCGCACCGGGATTGTTATCCACAATGTCCCCTGATCGTTTTTAAAGCGGTTCCGGCTCACCCAAGTAGTTCCCCTGGGGAACTGGACCCGGTCGAGGATCACGAAGATATCCGAACGGAAGATTTTATAAAAAAACCCGGGAAAAGGCGCAAAATACGGCTGACTGACACTCAGGATCATATATTAATTGAATTTAACGAAACGTTGACTCCAAAACAACTTCAAACTGGAAGATACAATTGGACTAGGAGGACTGTAGGATTGCCCCTCGAAGGTTTAGATCCTGCTAAAAAATTCCTGCAATTCTTTAATAAACGATACCTTTGCGTCCAAAGATGCGTCCTCATTAAAAATAAATTCTAATAGAAAAATCGTTTTGTAATTAACTGCCGATGTTTCATATTTCTGTAAAGAGGTAACTCTAAAATCTTTTACTTTTTCGTATTCCTCTCTATTAAACAGATCGGATTTTCTTAGAATAAGATTAATCGCCTCTTTTGCATTATCAGGATTCTCCAGTACTATTTCAATACCATCTAATTTCTTCAGGGCCTTTATGATCTTTTCGCTTTCGACTTTTATTTTCATTTTTCTACTCTCTTAAAATGTTTTTTATTTTGTCCCTTAGGCATAACCTCAAAAATCCAAAACACTAATTATGACTGACAGCGATAGTTGTAACATATATATTATAGAGTTTCTTCATTTTAACGGAAAAAGCGGGTTGGCTTAGTTATTCAATAGATGAAGGTGTCTGAATCTCACTATTTCACTGTTCCGGATATATTGGCGATTAGCTCGGCTGCAGCCCCGCTTCTCCAAAGATACAAACCTACACCTAGGGTTACTAACGCCATGATGTAGAAAAATCTATTCTCACCAATATCTGCGGTAAATAGTTTTTTTAAAAAATACAACATTAACAATACTATTATTCCAGTGATTATATTAACGGTGTTAATATAGTTCATGAATTACTCCTTTTGTTGAAAAATCACTTTCTCCTAAGAATTAAGTGAACATTAGCCCTAGCCTGGAGGTTGGTTCCAAAACGACTTTCCATTATGCTCATCAGGCAATTTTGGAACCAATATCTCCCATTATGAATAGTTTATATCAAATTTCCAAGAAAATTATACTATCCAAGTGACAGCCGTCGTTCAAAGATACTGGTTTGTTGTCGAGATTAAACTACCTGGAATACGGCAGGGAATGGTTGCTTGACTTGAGGCAAATTCAGTGTATTATTTAAACACAAAAATTTTCAAGGAGGGAGACCATGGACTACTGGAAGAACTATCTGGGCGTCTTTTTGAAGGAAGAAGATGTCGAAATGGCCAAGACGATGCGTGCTTTTGTAGAAAAAGAGATCATGCCGGTGCGGCATCAGATTGACGATGACAAGGACCACACGTTGATCACCAAAATCTTGCAGGGGTTGACCAATATAGGCATGCAAAAGGCGCCCTTCCCGCCGGAGTACGGGGGCATGGGGGCTTCATCGGTGGTCACCAGTACTGTGTTGCACGAGGAACTCTCCCGGGGAGACAGCGGTATTTGTACCGCATTCAATGTCACGGCCTGGGCATGGTTTCCAGCTATCCTAGGCGGCAACAAGGCAGTGCTGGACGCCTTTGCTACCATGTTCTGTGGCAACCAGCTTAAGCTGGGCTGTTTCGCCATGACCGAGCCAGGTGGAGCCCATGGCGGTGGTGGCTGCGACATTGAAAATCCCACCATGCACGGGAAGAAGATCAGGACCATTGCCAAACTCGACGGGGACGAATGGGTCATCAACGGACAGAAGATGTGGACATCCAACAGCGGGGTGGCGGATATGTATTGCGTCGTGTGCACCACCGATCCGGAGCAGGGGGACGAGGGCATTGCCTTGATCTATGTCCCGGCGGATACCAAGGGCCTCTCCTTCGGTAAGTGGGAACAGAAGGCGGGGATGGAGGCCGACGTGAATTGCGCCATGTATCTTGAGGACGTGAGGGTCCCCAAGGAGTACCGGGCGGTAGGTCCGGGGAAGGATGCGGAACTGCTGCACTTTAATGTGATGCTGGCGAGGATCGTCACCGCGGCCTCAGGGTTGGGAAATGCCCAGGCGACTTTTGAGACGGTGCTGAAGTATACCGGCGAAAGGATCGTGGCGGATAAGCCCATCAGGGACCACTCCATTGCCGCGGGGATACTGGCGGATATGGCCATTGGGATAGATACGGCAAGGAACTCGTATCTGATGGCTGCCTATATGGTAGATCATCCCGAAATATACGGCCCCCCCACATCAAATTTTATCCTTTCCAAGGCCAGCATCGCCAAAGTCCACGCAGGCGATGTAATCGTGATGGTGACGAACAAGGCCATGGAGCTTATGGGCTCATACGGCTATGTCAGGGATTACGACGTAGAGAAGTATTGGCGTGATTGCAAGATCGTACAGCTCTGGGAGGGCGGAGGACAACTGGGCAGATTCGACGTCTGCCGTGGCTATTACGATTGTAAACTTTAACAACCGGTGATAAAGGAGGAACAAGATGTCTCAATTCGATAGAAGCTATTTTGTCACGGAACCGCTTCGGGAAGTAGCTGTTCCCGGTATCGACCTGGTAAAGGGTAGGACCTATCCTACCTTGACCTATATGGGCAGAGACCTGGTGCCGGCAGCCAACGATTATTTGGAATTCGGCTGGATCTGGGAAATGCCCGATCCCAATCCCCACATATTTGAGCATGTTCATCCTAAATACGATGAGATCATCATGCACATCGGCTCCGATCCTCACAACCCCGAGGACCTCGGCGCGGAGATTGAATATGTGGTGGGGGGAGAAACGCTGATCATCAATAAGACATCGTCCATTCTTGTACCCAAGGGGGTAAGGCACGGCCCCTTGACCTGGAAGAGCTTTAAGAGACCTCACATTCAGATGACCATCATGCTGGGGGCAGGCACCCTTGCGGAAGCGGCCCCTGCCGATCACACGGTCAAATAACCATCACCCGGGGGCAGGTACCCGTGGGGAAACGACCCTTGGGGGAGTAAAGAGAAAAAATAGGGGCGATGTTGTTCGTCGCAATGATGTATTGTTTACGGATCTGCAACTGAGCACTGACTTGTTAGAATCATGGATAATAGAGGGGGCATGCCTGGCGTCCTACCCGCCCCCGTATTGAGCTCATGGGGATACCGCTGCAAAAAGCCTTCATTTGTGGAGAGATGAACAGTCGAAAATATGGGGGTCGCGTCTGTACTCCTGACAAATTCCGTATTAATCATCTATCTACAAGTAGTACTAAATTAAGATACGTGAAGAATGGAGACCTGACCCGAATATTTTCGTTGGAAACCTGAACCGAAACCAAATTGAAGTTATTTAAGCCTCTACTCAAAACTGGCATCAGCTGCGGATGAAGGGGTGATTATCAGGCATCATTAATATGGAATAGGAAGGTGGATACTCAGCCTGTCCGCGAGTGATCTGAGTTATACCTTTACAGCGATAGCAGTACCATACCAATAAAACTGATAAGGAGGCAAAAATGGGAAGGATGGAAGGCAAAGTGGCTATTGTGACTGGTGGTGCTTTGGGGATTGGTCGTGCCACTTCTCTACTGTTAGCAAAAGAAGGGGCAGCAGTCGCAGTGACCGATATTTCTGATAATGAAGGAAGCGAGGTCGTGTCGGAGATCCAAGGTCACGGTGGTGTGGCTCAGTATTGGCATGTCGACGTAACCGATGAAAAAGAAATACGGCAAGCCTTTCCTGAGATTTATAAGAAGTTTGGGAGAATTGATGTTCTCGTCAACAATGCAGGGATCCATGGCGTGAACAAACCCACTCATGAGGTAACTGAAAAGGAATGGGACGAAGTCATGGCGGTGAACGTCAAAGGTGTTTTCCTGTGTACCAAACATGCGGTTCCTTATATGAAGGAGGGGGGTGGGGGAAGCATCATCCACTTGTCGTCCAATTATGGTATTGTAGGTGCCGCGGATAGCCCTCCATACCATGCTTCCAAAGGTGCTGTACGTTTGATGGCCAAGACTGATGCCATGTTCTACGCGAAGGATAAAATCAGGGTAAACTCCGTTCACCCTGCCTTCGTTTGGACTCCAATGCTTGAGTCTGTATCAAAGACTTATTCCGATGGTGTTGAGGCTTTCAAAGAACGTATCATTGGCCGTCTCCCCATAGGTCATTTTGGTGAGCCGGATGATATCGCTTTCGGTATTCTCTACCTCGCGTCTGATGAATCGAAGTTTGTCACAGGCAGTGAGCTGGTCATAGATGGGGGATATATAGCTCAGTGACGGTCACAAGGTATAATTGGATAGTTGGCAGGGAAAAAGGGTCACCCTTTAAAGGGTGACCCCATTATTTTAAGAGTAAACCCCATACTCACGCGCCGCCTCAATAAGGGCACGCACGTTTTCCTCTTTCGCCACATCAATATCTGCCCCGGGCGCAAGGAAATAGCCACCATCCTGCCCAACGGTGTCAATCAGGTTCTTGCAGTAGTCCTTGATCTGTTGCGGTGTCGAGGCCAGGAGCATCGAAGTAGGAACGTTGCCACCAAAGCAACCCCAGCCACCGAATTTCTTCTTGACTGCTAACATGTCAGTTTTGTCGAACATCCAAAAAGTTTTACCTGCCGGCAGACCTGATTCGGCGATCATGTCCAAACGCGTATTGTATCGGCCTTCTACAAACGCGGCAGCAACGATGCCTTCGTTCATCAAGCCCTCCATAACCTGCTTAAAGTGGGGCCAGTAGAATTTCCTGAATTGTGCATCCGACATGAAGGTATCGTCACCTTTGTGCAAAACTCCCATTACGATCGGGATACCACTCATGTTGGCACCTTCAATTCCTAACTGGATGGAAATTGGTACCAGGCGTTCGCATGCAGCCAAAAGCTTATCGGGCTGACGGTATACATCCAGCATGATACCTCTCGTGCCACGCATTGTGTCTCCGATGATATCATAGGGTACTTTCCAAAAGCCCCCCATCGTGGCCGGTATCCCCAAATTGCCTACCACTTCCTCGTTGATCTTAGCTACTGTGCTCATAAACTGAGCAGCAATTTGACCAGCCTCCAAGAATGCCTCGAATGCTTCCCGAACAGGAGGCGCAGCAACCGCGCCCGCCAGTGCCGTTACAATAGGGAATTCCATCGCGTTATAAAAGTTTGGCAGCATCCGCCAGCCTTCCAGTGCCTTGAATGCGCGCGGCATATAGGTCCTCATGAAGTACCCTTCCGGGTCTGCGATCAGTTGATCGTATTCATCTGCCTTCATATATTCGGCGTCCACCATTTGGTAGCTCTTCGAAGTCATAGGCAGGCCATCGCCGGGCCAGCGATAGGTTTTCATACCCAGCCGTTCGTACATCTTTCCGGGCGCAATCATCACCATACTGTAATCCGGTTGGAAGTCCCGGTGGAACTTAATAATGGCCTTCTCCGCTTTAGCAGGATCATAGAAAAAATCCCCGTAGTTAATACCACTATATTCCGCCATGTATGCATCGATCATAGGCATACAAGGGACGCGATCAGGCTTCTTCAGTTGGATAATATCCTTTATCCGCTGAACGCGTTGCCTATAGCCCTTCTCCGCCTCACCGGTCGCGAATTTTGCGCCCGCTCCTGATAGCCAATGCTCAAAGCGAGCTTCCATCTTCTCATCCGGCGAGAGTGAATTCCAATTTTCAGGATAAATGAACATGATTTTAACCCCCTATCCAATGTTTTACAATTGAGAGGTCTCAGGTGCGCTCTCACGCAAAACAGCCTCCTCCAAAATCACGAGCGGGCCTTTATCTGAGCCTAGCCTGTTTTCAACCGCAGAGCCCGCTCAGGAAAAACTGTGACAATAACTTAAACCTGGCCTAACAAGTTAACGGCCCATAGCTAACATTTGTTGGGTGAGGTAAGGTGAGGAGATGAGAGCTCCCTTTTTTGGGGCCTAAGTATAGGTGATTTGGTCCTGCGTGTCAATGATAAAGTCGACGCATGATGTGGTAATCCTCCATTTTGCCTGGAAATCAGATTGATGAGTGGAGGGCATTCAGAGGTGGGGAAGGTACATCTGGGGCCATATCTTTGTGAAAAGGATGACAGTTTCACTCTTGACAGATTTCAGATTAATGATTTATCTACAAGTAGTACTAAATAAAAATGCGTGAAGAATGAAGATCTGAGCCTCCCTTTTTCCATAGGAGGAAATCGGCAATTTGGCCTTCATGTAACTCTTTGATGTTATTGTTATTCTGAGTTTGGTAAAGCCCATGAAACTAAAAAGCAAAGGAGGAAACTGTGGTCATTAAAAAATTGAATGATGTCCCCTCCGCCTCTCTGCAGGGATATGATCATGTAAAGAAGCAAATCGTCATAGGACCAGAGGATGGATCCCAGGAGATTGTTTTACGATATTTCAGCATAGAATCCGGCGGAATGAGCCCATATCACACTCATGATTATCCTCATTTGGTTAAAATTGAAGCAGGCAACGGCACTGTGACCGGTGCTTCGGGCGATGAATATCAGCTTCAACCGGGTAATTATGTCTATATAGATAATAGTGAAGCCCACCAATTTAGAAATACAGGATCAGGGCCTTTTGATTTCATTTGTGTTATTCCGAAAAGAGGAGAGAGTTGATATCAACCTGTGGCTTCGCGGTTGGGCCAAGATAACCTCTTGATTATTCAACTGGCTTTTTTTGCCTCCTGTATCCCTGCTCAGGGGTTTATTCAAATTCCTCGAACTCCTCGGCAGAATAAAAAAGGTGCATTTCCTTTATTTTTTCTCTATCCAGAGTACCATCCAGGATTAACTCTTCGGCGTTCTTTCTAAATATCTTTGCCTGTCTCTCAAGTTCATCGAGCTTTTCTATAAGGCCATTATCCTTTAAGATTGCTTTAACAGTTTGAAAAAGGGCTTCACTCCCGTAAATCAATAAACCTTCCCGGAGAATTTTGATGGCAACCATGTGCTTGAAATTATCAAAGCGGGCCTGATTTCTAATGAGGGCCAACTTTTTTATCTTGTAATCAACCTCCTCCCTTATTGCCGGGTTGATGAGCATCCTGTACTTTTTTCGGTATACAATATCGTCAAGACTATTTAGAGCAGTATCCGGCAGCGTATCATCAACAACGGCAATAAGATCAATGTCTGAACCCCTTACAAGCTTACCGGTGCTGTGCTCCGGTCTGGGTACATCATGGGCCATATCATAGACAATATCTCCCGCAAGGATAAAGCATATTTGATATTTATCGCATACTGCGTCCTCGAATTCCTCCATGATTTCAAAAACCATTTGCCGGGCAAGGTCAAACTTAAACCTGCTAATTTCATGGATTCGGCTATTTACCTCCGTACACCTTTTTTCAAGTGGATCTGGATCACTGGCGAGCCCTATAACTGAATAGGTAAGAAATTCCCTAAGAATTGAAGGGGAAAGGCGGGCAAAACCCTCCACATGGCGGTCAAGCCTCATATATCTTTCGGCTAATGTCCGGACCTGAAGTTCTCCAGAGGTCTTGCATGCCTTCCAGATATGCAGTCTGTCTATATCGATGTCATTAATTATCTCAAACCCTGTGCGTGGCCCTTTCCTTCTGATAAGATTGACGATAATATCCTGTTCAGCTCTACACATTCTTACTAATTATTTATTTCTTGTACGATCATTAAGTGCTATATTTTTAGCTTTAACTGCCTCTTTATTCCCAAGCAGATTTCTCCCGGCTATCTTGTCGAGCACATATATCAAGTTGCCGCCCTTATCCGCATATCTCTGTCCATAGGAAATAGGCACTTCCGGGGTCACATCCCCCAAAAGGGACCGGGTGACGGATTCCACCTTCCTCTCGCCGTTTGCCAGAACCAACACGTTTCTTGCCTGATAAACAAGTTCCGCACCCATTGTTATGGCGTAATTGGGGCAGTCCTTTACCGAGGGAAAATGTCCGTCTATTACGGAATTCTTAATTGTGTTATCGTCCAGTTTAACAAGCATAACCGAGCTCCCCTTGAAGGGTATGCCTGATTCATGAAAGGCGACATGTCCGCGTCCTCCGACTCCGATTATCTGGATGTCTATGCCCCCGAATCTTTTGATTTTGCGCATGTAACCGTCCAGGATATCCTTTTTTATCCACGCGAGATACTCTGATTGGGCCTTTTGTTTTATGGCAATGGATTTCCCTGCGTCTGTGCCTTTATATGCCCAATCTCCGGGATATTTTTTGAGTTCACTTATTAATATCTTCTGATCAATTAATGAGCCAAAAGGCACATTTGTTTCGATAAATTTCTCTTTCAAAAGGCCGAAAAACTCCTGAATCATAAAATAGCAGTAGCTTTCAGGGTGCATGACCCGCTGCTGGATGTTTTCACCGGGTAGACCCACATACTCGTCAAGATTAAAGCTTCTGATGCCGCCGCTGTCAAACTGACCTTTATTTGCCGCCTGTGCCAGATGTTTGTATACGCCCGTGGGCGAGTTCCCTGTGGCGAGTCCCAGGATAATCTCCCTTTTTGTCTTGGACATCTCGATGAGTCTCTTCTTTACAATGTCCGCCCCAACCTTGCTCATATGTTCAAAGTCATTTGTTATAACAACCTCGATGGGCATATCTCTACTCCGTTGATTCGTTTATTAATAAAGTCAAAGCTCTCTCATCTCAGCCCAGGAGGCTTTTCACAGTGTCGGCAATCTCTTTACAGTATTTTTCAGTCACTGATATATCCGGTCCTTCAACCATTACCCTGCACATGTTCTGGGTCCCGGAGTATCGCACAAGGACTCGACCCTCCTCTCCCAATTCCTTTTCAATCCTTTCTATGACCGTCATAACCTGGGGCACTGTCTTAATATCAGGCTTGCTCTTGACGTCCACATTGATCAGTTTCTGGGGATAAATATCCATCATCTTGGCAAGTTCAGACAAGGGCTTGCCTGTCCTGACCATGGCGGCAAGCAGTTGAAGGGCTGTAATGATGCCGTCCCCGGTAGTGTGCTCATCTAGGAATATTATGTGGCCTGATTCTTCACCGCCGATCATGCTCCCTAATTGTAACATGTCTTCCAAGACATAACGGTCTCCTACCTTGGCGGCATGGTGCTTAAAACCATATTTCTTGCAGGCAATCCTTAATCCCAGGTTGCTCATTACAGTGCTTACAAGGAGGTCGTTCTTCAATTTCCCCTGTTCCTTAAGCATCTTCGCGCATATAAGCAGAATCTGATCTCCGGTTATTTCCTGGCCTTTTTCATCTACGGCTATCAGACGATCGCCGTCGCCATCAAAGGCAAGACCGATGGCGGCACTGTTTTCAACCACCTTTTTTCTCAGGTCTTCTGTATGCTGGGAGCCGCATCTATCATTTATATTGATGCCGTTTGGGGTATTGTGGATAACCTCTATCTCGGCACCCAGTTCCCAGAAGGCCGCCGGGGCAACCTTATAGGTAGCGCCGTTAGCAGTATCCATGACGATCTTCATCCCTTCAATGGATAGCTCCCTGGGGAATGTGTTCTTCAGGAATACAATATAACGACCGTTTACGTCTTCCAGACGGAAGGCCTGTCCCATTTCCTTGACTGGCGGCACCAGTTCATGAAGTGTGTTGCCCAGCATCAGTTCTTCAATAGCCTCCTCCTGTTCATCGGAAAGCTTGAAGCCGCTGCCGGAGAAAATCTTTATCCCGTTGTCCTCATAGGGGTTGTGGGAGGCGGAAATGACAATTCCCGCATCTGCGCGCATGCTTTGGGCAGCAAAGGCAATACCCGGTGTGGGCAAGACCCCCAGAAGATAGGGATTACCTCCCATTGAGGTTATCCCTGATTCAAGGGAACTCTCCAGCATATAGCCCGAAATACGGGTATCCTTACCGATCACCACCCTTGGCCGTGTATGCTCCTTTTCTAAGATATAGACGACCGCCTGCCCTATGGCAAACGCAATTTCAGCATTCATCGGATATTTGTTTGCTTCTCCACGGACGCCGTCAGTGCCGAACAACTTACCCATAAAGATTCCTCCTCAAACACGAATCTAAAAAGTCATCGAATGAACAGTCTTAATGACGGAACAATTTCCTTTGTCTTTTCACAAAAGGAGTCGACAATGCCCTGAAGCCATACAGTACCCTTTTCAGAGACATTGGCAGGGAGACCCTGTATGACGGCTATATAATCGGTCCCTTTTTCGCTCCTAGCTTTTTCAGAAGCAGAGAGAAAACCATCGCGATATCTATCGATAACGCTATTTTTCATGGCTTCAGCGAAGAGTTCTTCTATATCTGAGAACTTTTCAAAAAATTCGCTTCTTCCTTTTGGCTTGGTCTTCGTACCCGCATCATCCTTAGATGATACTTTTACTTTTTCAGCCAATACCTTTAAACGTTTTATACGTTCTTTTCTGGCTAGAGCCAGCTTATCAAGCAGTCCGTCAAAGATAGGCCTGCCGAATTCTTGGGTATCAAAAAACGGCTGCCTCACATGGATGTACCACTCCTCAAGGGCCATTAGATTAGCAATGTAAATTATGTTATTCTCCAAAACACGGCGGAGATTTGGATATGTCTTAGGCCTGTAATTAATTATCTTTCCAGGGTGTGCCTTTCCAACTATCAGTTTGTTGTCCTCAATAAAATCGTTTCTCAGCACAGAGTTGGCGGCAATTACATTGCCGTATCCCATACGTAAAGGGCCCACAATCCCGCCCTGACCGCCTAAAAATATGGCGGGCTGATTAAGCATAACGCCTCTCGGCACATCTCCTATCAATGATGCGGTCGCCTTGTCCCCGTCCGGCGTAAAGTTGAAATGGATATAAGAACTGCCCACCTCGCTGTGATTTTTACGGCTTGTACCCCCGGCCATCAGACAATCACAGAAGTTGATAAGGCTGCCAAGGGTCACAAAGGGAAAGAGTATGGTTTGTTTTATACCGACACAGTGGGCGCCGTTGGCCTCTTCTTCGAGTATACAGCCTTCACGAACTTGCGCCCCTGAACCCATGTTTGCCTTTTCCAAAAACACGGATTCATTGAAGTATCCTCCCTTCAGTGCAACCTTGGGCCCCAACTGACAATTATCAATAGTAACCGGAGCTTCATAGCCAATCCGGGACCCGGCTGATATGACAGTTTGTTCGCCATAGATCCTGCAGCCGGGGTAAATCGTGACATCATTTCCGGATATCTGGTCAATGTTTATCCCGTCGCCCAGATCTATGCTTAATGGATTGGGAATATCAACACCTTTCTTAATAAGCTGAATCACCTTGTCGTAACATCGCAGTTTAACGTCCATGGTCTTCTCCAAATCTAATTTTTTTATATCAATTCTATAATATTTTCAAATTATTTTTTAGACCAATTATTTTTTCCGGTTCATCCGGTTAATGAGTACGCTGGTTAATGACATCTAAATATTTTGCGCTATATGGGCCATGGGGTTCTCTTTTAAGCGGCGAACTCGTTTATGTGCGGTGACCTAGCACAAAACGAGACGGGGCGGGCGGGTAGCCTTTTCCAGGCTTGGCCGAACTAAAGAATCTTTTATTATCTCATAACTATTCCGCCCGCCTGGGTGGCACCTTACGTAATTAGCATGCTGTTAATATCTTCGCCTCTTAAAAGAGAACCCCATGGGCCAGCACGTGGTCTTCTGCGAAGGCGGATAAATATTGTCAGGCATAACCGAGTTAAGCACTGACCGAAATGGGGTAAGTGAAGCTACCCGCGCTTCCGCGCGGGCCATCAGTGGTAAAACCAAGCGGAACTCCGCCGAAGCCACCCGACTTTCCATCCTCCGTAGCCCGTCCTCCGCAGTTGCCTGCTACGGAGGATGGACAGGCTACTGCGGAGGACGGGCGCCCGGTGGGCTACGTCGCGGTCGCCTCACGCTATCCCTCCCCGTGCTCCCGCACGGGGCATCCTGGCGAAGGCAAGTAAATCGGAGACACTCGAATACCATATGGGGATTTGTCATTGACACACAAGGTATATCCCCATATAGTCTATTCCAGCAAATAAGATCCTTATCATCTCATCTGATCAATCCTTGAGCCTGGAGACCGTTATTTGAAGGGCTCTTTTGATGAGGAGGGCTCCATCCGGCATGAAGAGGTCACAGTTCGGCCAATATGTTGACGATCTTCTGGAGACAGTCATTAACCGGACCATTCCCAAGGGTCCTAATCGAAGCTCAATCTCTAATCTGGCCCATAAGATCTGGTCCACGAATTGCCGTAACAAAAAGGTGGTGATTTTCGGAGGCGGCACAGGACTTTCTACAGTGCTTGGGGGAAACTCCCGTCTTGACGATTGGCCCGAAAACCCATTTGTGGGGCTTAAACAGGAATTTCCTTCCCTGCATGTTGTTGTCTGTACAACGGATGATGGTGGATCAACAGGTTTGCTTTTGCGGCAGTTGCCGATTATCGGGATCGGTGATCTTCGCAAGGTGCTCCTCTCACTGGTATTACGTAAAAATCTTCAGACAACATACGGCCTTGACGATACTTTGACCCGAGAGATTACCCGTATCATTCACCGCATTTTCAATCACCGTTTTCCAAAAGATTTCCGGGATTTCCGATATGTTGTCAACCCTCTACTGGTTGTGCCCCAACCTCTGAGAAAATACTGTCCGGAGTCCCTCACAGTCCTTTTGTCATCCCTCGGTACATATATCTCTCCAGGAGGGGAAGGCCCCATTATAGTTCCGGGAGGACATTGTTTGGGAAACCTGATACTCACGGCAGCCATATTCCGATCGGCCGGTGAGGAGGGAATTTACCCGCCGGATTTGGAGGCAATTTCAAGTGGAATTGAGATCTTGTCCCGGGCCATCGGAGTCACCCCCGGATGTCTGCATCCTTCGACTCCGACGCCTGGGCAGCTGGTTCTGAGATACAGCAATGGGATTACAGTCAGGGGACAAAGGAAATCTGCCATCACCCGGCGTCTGTTGCCTATCGATCGTTTATCCGTGGAATGTTGCGAGACCCCCCACGTGAGCGAGGCTATCTGCGATGCGATACGAAAGGCAGACCTCATCCTTTATGCACCCGGCAGTCTGTATACAAGCATCATGCCGATCCTGCAGCTGCCCCCAATTATTCAGGCAATTCGGGAGAATCAGAAGGCTCTGAAAATCCTTGGAGCCAATTTCTGGGTTCAGGCTGGAGAGACCGACATATTGCGGCGCAGATGGAATCGTGGGTTCCATATATCTGAGTTGGTAGAGGCTTATGACCAGAATGTTGTGGGCGGTTCTGAGGGTTTGTTTGACGTGGTATTGAGTGCCAACCTAGAGCACATCCCGGGTGATGTAATTCGCAACTATGCCCTTGAAGGCAAAAGTCCTATCTATCTCGACCGGGATTACGTGGAAAGTCTAGGGGTACTCCCGGTGGAAGCAACGGTTTATTCCCGGGAGAGGTTGAGGCTCGCCAGTGTAATCCATCATGATCCTCAAAAATTTTCTTTAGCTGTCCGGGCACTTCTTATTGCCCACAAACGGTTGAATCTGAAGCAGGAAACTATGTCATCACGGCCATTTCCCAAGAAGCTTGAGGATTGTATTTGTACTGATTCGCCTCTGTTATTTTCTTACCATGCTGAAGCGGGTTCGCTTCTGGCAGAGAAAACATTTAGCCCAAAAAGCCTCCAAAATACCATGCATGATATTGTCTGGGAGAATCGTGACATCCGCATGGAGCACCTGAAGTTTTTTTGCGGAGCAAAAATCATTCCCACAGCCAACTGGACCAGAAGCAAGGAATGGGATAACGGCCTTGGATACTATGATCCCGAGGATGGCATGTTGAAGATTCATGAGGAGGTAGGCAATGATCCGGAACTTCTCCGGGACAATCTGCTCACTGCACTGGGTGAGTCTCTACTCGGGCGATACCTGGAAAGTCGCCGCTAGGTGAATGGGGAAGCCGGAACTCATTGGGGGATGTGGCGTTATGAGATCCGACTGCGACCCATAGATGAACGTGCGTGTTTTCTAGACGACGGGGCATTACGAAAGTATCTTAGATTGGCTCGGATGCTGCAGAGCCCGCATGACCCCAACACGTTTGGAATCACGCTTAATGACCAGGAAGGGTTTTTCCCGCCGGGCTTGCTTTTTGGCCTTTTATATGCATGGTATTTAAATAATGCATATGGTCAAACAATGGAATATGAAATGTCACTCCTTCCCTGGTCGCCCAAAAAGCTTATGCCCTATCAACTGGAAGAACGTACACGCAAACAGGCCCTTATAAAGTTCTTCCGTAATGTGGTTTTTCTGCATAGAGATGAATGATTCGTTTTTTTAAACCTGGAACCATGCAGAAACCTTGTAACAGTCAGTCCGAAAAGCTGCCCTGAACAAAAACAGGTGCATGCTTAGAAAGGAGCACTGGAGTGAAAAATATACGCGTGATCCTTATCAGCGGCCTTTCCGGGTCTGGTAAAACCATGGCCATAAAAGCCTTGGAAGATGTTGGTTATTACTGTGTCGATAACCTTCCCATCCTTCTCTTGCCTAAATTTATTGAACTATGCGACCAATCAGAGGGAAAAATCGCCAAGGTGGCAGTCGTCGAGGATATCCGTGGAGCAGCGTCCTACGATATATGCCAGCATATTTATGGTCTCATAAACAACGGTAATAATGTAGAGGTCACAGACGACACTGATTGGGAGATAGATTTTTTAAAAGATTCTCGCAGGATCATCCAGGATCTAAAAAGGGAAGGTTTCCAGATTGAAATTCTTTTTCTGGAAGCTTCCGATACAACTCTGATAAGGCGATTCAGTGAGACCCGTCGTCAGCATCCTTTGGCGGTGGGACGTTCTATCAAGGACGCTATCCAATTGGAGCGAAAACGACTTCAATTTATAAGAGACATTGCCGATCAAGTTATTGATACATCCACTATGAGTGTCCATCAACTCAAAGAAAAGGTCCAAGAGTATGTCCAGGAGGGGAGCTATTCAAACCGGATGACGGTCACCCTCCTTTCCTTTGGATATAGCTTCGGAATTCCATTTGAAGCAGACATTATTCTAGATGTCCGCTTTTTACCCAATCCCTATTTTGTTGAAGAACTTAGACGATTTAAAGGAGATCATCCAAAAGTATCTGAATATGTCATGCAATGGCAAGAGACAAAAGAATTATTACAACATCTCGAAGATTTATTTCACTTTCTTCTCCCCCTCTACCAAAGGGAGATGAAGACCCATCTTACGATTGCTGTGGGATGTACCGGCGGGAGACACCGCTCTGTGGTGATCGCTAACCAATTGGCAGAGATTTTTCGGGATGAATTAACCAAGATGGGATTGTTTCTATCTGTACAACACCGCGATGTAGAGAAGGCATGATCGTTATGGTCCAATCGGTTAATGAGTACGTAAAGGAGTAAAAGATTAAACCTTATTATAAGTACCTTAATGGCCCATGGGGCTCTCTTTTAAGGGGCGAAAATATTATCAGCATGCTAATTACGTAAAGCGCCACCCAGGCGGGCGGAATATTAATGAGATAATAGAAGATTCTCGAGTCCGGCCAAGCCTGGAAAAGGCTACCCGCCCGCCTCGTTTGGTTTTTTTGCGGGGTCATAGCACATAAACAAGTTCGCCGCTTAAAAGAGAGCCCCATGCGCCATGTAGCACAATATATCCTCACGTAAGGTCCCGGCTGTTCTTGGAAAGACGAAATATGAATAAGGGTCCAAGGCCCTTCGACGGTGCTCAGGGCCGTGAGCGTGTCGAACGGGTTCTAGGATTCAAGGAGTCAAGTAGACCAATAAAGGCTATTAGGCTGAAGGCTGTTAGGTTTTAGATTTTAGATTTTAACCATATTCCCTAACCCTTAATCCCTAATCCCTATTTGATATTAACCATTTGACTATTTAACCATTATGCTATGAGCTGTGAGCTGATTTCGCTCTGCGCCTTGCGTTTTACGCTATGCGCTTTGCTCTATGCACTTGAACCCTTGAACCCACGAATCCTTGAATCCTAATACATGTTGTCTTGAAAAGAACCAGCTGTGACCGGATATTAGGGATACCTTTATCCAGTTATGATATTTTTGGTCCATCCTTATTAACTCGAACGTATATATAATTTTCCCTGAATCATCTTGGCCCAACTCCCTCGGCACGATAGCGTCCCGCATTTCACAGGCCAGCTTTCGCTTGACAGTTTACACGGGCTCACTATACAATTTCATGAAAAAATAGGATCATCTCCAATTAGTCCATTCTTGACAGTGCTGCGGAAGGCGGGTTGGAAGATGATGAGTATTCCAGGTGTGCAGGGGTCAAGGTTTCAAGTGAAATATTAAATAAAATATAATACATAGGACTTGCAGGAGATCTAGACAGAGAGGAGAGAAAATGACATCATTACCATACAACATACGGCCCAACCTGATAGGTGATTATCCCGAAATCGACCCCACAGCGCTGATCGATCCTTCCGCCCAGATTATCGGCCATGTCCGGATTTCCAAGGATGTGTTCGTAGGCCCATTAACCGTTATCCGTGCCGACCAGCGGGGTCCGGACGGAAAAGTGGGACCCATCCGGATCGATACAGAGGTCAACATCCAGGACGGCGTGGTTATCCATAGCGATCCGGGCACTTCGGTAATTATCGGCCCTAAGACCTCTATAGCCCATGGCGTGATCATCCATGGGCCGTGCACCATAGGCCGAGAATGTTTTCTGGCCCTGGGGTCATCTCTGTACAAGACCACCCTGGAAGATCATATTTGGCTGGGCATGGGTGCTGTTGCCAAAATGGTAACGCTGCCTGCCTTTACCAAGGTGCCCGCAGGAATGGTTGTCCGTGAACGCCCTGATATCCTTTCGCTTCGACTGATTACAGACACGGAGAGTAAATATATGGAGGAGGTATGGGCAGCCAATTCCCGTTTACGCATGGACTACATGGAACTGCGTAATAAAGTGGAGTCGATCCGATCCTCTTCTGAGAAAAAGAGAGGGAAAAAGTAAAGGCGCGGTTGGCCACGCCATCTTGTCGAGCCGTAGCCTTTGGCGAAGGCTGATCATCCTTGTGGTCCCGAACAAAACATCGGGATTTTCACTTCGCTACGACGAGCCACAGAATATTCTGGCGAAGGAGAATAATGCATAGAGGTTTATCAAGCCGCCATATGCACAAAAAAAGATGCATTCCCCTGAATAATATGGTTAATTGAGGAAACCGTAAGGGCCGGGGAATGATGTTTGGCGGGGTGCTCCTGGAAACCGACCACAGGAAGTATGTTTTTGTTTGTTTATTTTTTAATATTTTCTTTGGCATAATTCCTTGACAAAATAGGGGCTTAACGGTAATCTTCATAAAACTTCGCAACGAGGGCGTTTAGACAACTAAAATATTTTTCTGACAGGAGTGTGGATCCATGACTCTAACGAAAGATCATTTGGTAAATTCCCTGTATAATTCCCTTGACTTTCCCAAGGGCAAATCCGCAACTATTGTTGAAACCCTTTTAGAAGCTATCAAAGAACGGCTCGCTGAGGGGGAAGATGTCCTGATATCCGGTTTCGGCAAATTCTGTGTGAAGAACAAGAATGACCGGAGAGGGAGAAACCCCGCCACCGGTGAAGATTTAACCCTCAATGCAAGAAGAGTGGTTGTCTTCAAATGTTCCGGGGTTTTAAGAGAAAAAATAAACGGAGTGGGAAGATAAATGATCTCCGGGGGTGGTAAACAACATCATGTCGCGAAAATATCCTGAATGCCCGCTATATAATCACTCCAACTGCAAAGATTTTAACAATCCACAGCTTTGCGCTATTGTAAGGAAGGACAAGATCTGTCTGAAGAAAAAAGCTAAAACCCAGGCAAAAAAGTAAAGACCCACCCGGATAGTGTTCTTCGTCTTTAGCAATCAAGGCACATCAAACATAGATAAAAAAAGCCCACCTCCCTCCCTAAAAGGGGAGGAGGGACGAGCCATGAGCTAAGTGGCCGTTTTTCAAAGGTGTGGAGGGATTATTCGTCTTCAGGGATAGAGCCCTGCTCAAAAGAGACAAGATCTGCCACAAAACTGCCCACTGTTACCTTGCTCTTAATCCTGACAGGTATGCATCGATCATCCGCTGTCACCCATATCTGGAGCCGGGCGTCTTCACTCTTTTCAAAGACTCCCCCTATATGTTCTATTTCAGGCTCGACCATAAAGGTGTCATAAGATATGCCCGCGACCTTTATTCTTTCCCTCCTGATTACACTGGCCTTTCCCATTATGCATTTCTTCCCGTCGGTAACCGGGATGCCTATTTCAAACTGGTTATTCACGGCATGGATACGAAAGGCATAGAACACAGACAGGGGGTCAAATGTCCCCGGCATTATGGAGACAGGCTCCCTGGCCTTACCTCCTTCTGAATATTGGGCCTCCTCTTTTTCCCAGTCGAATTCCACGCTGGCCTCCTCATGAGAGTGTCCCTGGTGTTTCTTTTTATAGTAAAGCGAGTGGTTCATATTTATGTCAGCGTAGGAATCCACTCTATCGCGGACCTTATAAAAGATGTCCACAAATGGACTTGTCCTGGCTGTAAACACAAAGTGGTATGAGTCTTCACCGTTAAAAGTCTCCACGGGAAGCACTTCAATAACGGCCTCACCGGCCACAATAAAGGCCCACCGTACCTGGAATACCATCTTCTCCCCTGTGTGGAAAGGGATCCTCTCTGCTGCCGGAGTCTGCGCCGGTAAACAGGAGATGATAGAAAAAAAGATTAGGCTAATAACAAGTTTTTCAGGTATAGTTTTCATGTTGAAATATTAATCTTAATTCAATGATTACTGTTATTCTTTAAAGACATAAATAGGATCATCCGGCAAATGAGTACGGTTAATGATAAAACTATAGCAAGATTGGTGATGTTCGGCCTATGGGGCTCTCTTTGCAGCGGCGAAAAGGTTAGAAGCAAGATAATAGCATAAGGTGCCACCCAGGCGGGCGGGTAACTTCTGAGATGATAGCCGAACTTCCGGTCCTGGTATATTATTCCAATAGCCCGCCGCCCGCCTCCTCCGGCCTATTGCCTACGCCTTGCACATAAACAAGTTCGCCTGTCGCAAAGAGAACCCCATGGGTCGAACCAAGTATCTATATAAAGTGCTTTCCGTACTCATTAACCGGATGAACCCATAAATATGGCTTTCCACCTGTACTGATCTTTCCGCAAAGGGAGACACATTATAAAAAAACCTAAAAAACAGGGTTCAGCTCTTCTTATGGCCAGTAATAGAAGCATCTATATAATGAATTGTCAAGTCCAGACAACTCCGCATAAAAAGACTATTCTGGAACAATCTCTGGTGCTGCCGCAGGAGGGCCCCTTACCTTGTTCTGACTGATCAAACTGAGAGGTGGCAATAATAATCAAAAGTATGAAGTCTATTAGTTAGTCCTACCTTTTCATATAGACAAGGAATTCCCTGTTCCCTTTCGGCCCCAGTATGGGTGAAGGGATATGTCCTATGACTTTCCAGCCCTGCGCTTCAAAGAAGCTGCTCAGGCCCTCAATGACTTGACTGTGTATTAAAGGATCACGAATCACTCCCCCTTTGGCGACCTGGTGTCTTTCTGCCTCAAATTGCGGCTTGATAAGGGCGATAATAAAGGCCTTTTTAAGGAGGAGACCCGATAAGGGCGGGATAATAAGTTTCAGGGATATGAAGGAGACATCCACTACAGCGCCGTTGATATCTTCCTTAATGTCGCCGGGCTTAAGATATCTGGCGTTTATCTTCTCAAGGATTATTACTCTGGGGTCCTGACGTAACTTCCAGTGTATCTGCCCGTAACCTACATCCAAGGCTATTGCTTTTCCGGCTCCACGCCTCAGTAGGCAGTCTGTGAACCCGCCGGTGGACGCCCCGATATCCAGCAGAGTTAAACCCTTAACATCAACCAGAAAGTGATCCAGGGCACTCTCCAGTTTTAATCCGCCGCGGCTGACATAACCGGATTGGCTTTCCTTAATGGAGATATTTGAGTTCGCGGGTACTGCGTGTCCGGATTTATCGATCCTCCGGCCGTCCACCACCACCTCTCCGGCCATGATCATGGCCTTCGCCCTTTCGCGGCTGTCCGCAAGACCCCTTTGAACAAGCAGGACATCAAGCCTTACCTTGTCTTTGGAAACCTTATTTATCACAGAGTTCCCTGGCCTTTTTGGCAATCCCTGATTTGTCCAGGCCGTATTTCTCCCTTAAAAGGGTCAAAGGGCCGTGTTCAATGAATTTGTCGGGGAGCCCTACCCTCTCAACCACCAGATCCGCTACTCCCATATCATTAAAAAGCTCCAGTACGGCTCCTCCCAGGCCTCCCTGCCTGATGTTTTCCTCCACAATCAGCACCCTTCCCGCGGACCTGGAGTACTCCGCAATTCGTTTGTCCAGGGGCTTGACGCACCTACAATTAACAACCCCCACCGACAAACCTTCCTCTTCCAGAAGTCCCGCCGCTTCCAGGGAAGGCCAAACCATGCTTCCTATTGCTATAATCACGAGATCCTTGCCCTGTTTAAGGACCTCCGCTTCTCCTAAGGTGATCTTATGATATCCTTTATCCAAGGGCACGCCAATGCCCACCCCTCTCGGATACCTTATGGACACAGGACCGTTATGTCCCAAGGCGGAAAACAGCATGTGTCTGAGTTCGTTTTCATCCTTCGGGGCCAGGACCGTCATGTTGGGCAGGTTCCTCAGGTAGGTTATATCAAAATGGCCGTGGTGAGTCGATCCGTCCTCCCCCACCAGACCGCCTCTATCTATGCAAAAGGTAACGGGCAGATTGGGAAGACACACGTCATGTATAACCTGGTCAAAGGCCCTTTGAAGGAAGGTTGAATAGATAGCAACCACCGGCCTGAAGTCTTCCACGGCAAGGCCCGCCGCAAAGGTTACCGCGTGCTGCTCGGCGATGCCAACATCCAGAAACCGGTCGGGATAATTCTGGGCGAACTTGTTCAGGCCCGTACCTTCGGGCATGGCCGCGGTGATGGCAAAGATCCTTTTATCTTTTTCTGCAAGGTCCACCATGGTATCCCCGAAGACCTTCGTGTAGGTGGGAGGAGGCGCGACATTTCCCTTGGGAGGTGAACCAGTGGAGACCTCAAAGCTCCCCACACCATGGTAATAGGTAGGATTTTTTTCAGCGGGAGCGTACCCTTTGCCTTTTTTGGTAAGCACATGGACCAAGACCGGTCCCTTCAAGTTGAGTGCGCTGTTTAAGGTGTCGATAAGGACATCAAGGCGATGCCCGTTTATCGGACCTATATACTGAAATTTGAAGGCCTCAAAAAGCATGCCGGGAGTAAAGAAGGTTATAAGTGAATCTTCGCTTTTTCTGAAGAGGCTAAGGATATTTTCACCGACACCGGGTATGGATTTCAGGAAAGCCTCAAGTTCCCTTTTCAGATTCACGAAACGCCGCCCCGCCATCTTCCTGCTCAGGAATGAAGAGAAAGCGCCCACATTGGGGGCTATGGACATCTCATTATCATTCAGAATAACGATCAGGTCCTTCTCCGTGTAGCCGGCCTGGTTAAGTCCTTCGAATGCCAAGCCGGCGGTCATTGAACCGTCACCTATAACTGATATTACCTTTACCTTTTCACCCTTAATAGCCTTCGCCGTGGTTATCCCCAGGCCCGCGGATATGGAAGTGCTGCTGTGTCCGGTGTCAAAGGTGTCGTAAGGGCTTTCGGATCTTTTCGGAAAACCGCTTATGCCTCCGTGGGTACGCAGTGTATGAAAACGGTCCCTGCGGCCGGTAAGCAGCTTGTGGGCATATGCCTGGTGTCCCACGTCCCATATGACCTTATCTTTGGGTGTGTCAAACACATAGTGTATGGCTATGGCAAGCTCCACCGCGCCCAGGCTAGGGGCAAGATGCCCGCCGGTCTTGGACACGGTTTCGATTATTCTTTGCCTGATCTCGGTGCCCAACCTTTCAAGTTGATGGATTGATAGCTTCTTGAGGTCCGCCGGGGTGTTTATCCTGTCCAGCAGACCATTATAATCTTTATTTTCCATTATCTCTTTCTCTTGATAATATATCCGCCGATCTCTCTTAATGGATCCGCGCTGCCGCCGAATTGGCTCAATGACCCTACGGCCGCATGGACCAGGTCCGTTAAAGCCTTCTTGGATCTCTCCATGCCGTGAACGGAAGGATAGGTGTTTTTCCTTTTTTGGGCGTCACCGCCCGCTTGTTTTCCCATCTCTCTGCTGTCTCCCTCTATGTCCAGGATGTCATCGGATATCTGAAAGGCAAGGCCCAGGTTGTTCCCGTATATGGTGATCGCCTCAACCTCCTGTATTGATCCTCCTCCGATGATTGCCCCGGAAGTGACAGACGCGGATATCAGCGCCCCTGTCTTATGCCTGTGGATAAAATCCACCATAATAGCATCCACATCCGTGCCTTCCATCATTATATCAACTGCCTGGCCCCCCACCATACCGCGGTGCCCTGCCGCCGATGCAATCAGGGTTAGAACCTCCTGAAATCGTTCCATGCTTATCTTCCGGGGAAGATCCGTGCCGCTCATTATATTGAAGGCCTCCGTCAGAAGACCGTCACCGGCGAGTACTGCCAGGGCTTCTCCGAACACCTTGTGACAGGTAGGTTTTCCCCTCCTCATATCATCGTTATCCATGGCCGGGAGGTCATCATGGATCAGGGAATAGGTGTGTATCATCTCCAGGGCACATGCAAAGGGCAATGTATCCGTTCCTTCTCCTCCCACCGCCTCGGCGCCGGCCATGCACAAAATAGGCCTGAGTCTCTTGCCCCCGGCGAAGAGACTGTAACCCATAGCCCTGATAAACTCCCCTGTCGCCCCCTCGGGCTCCGGCATAAGGTCTTTCAGGGCATCGTCGATCAACTCCTTTTTTTGAGTCAGATAGCTCTTGAAGTCCATGATCAGTCCTCGTCTTTTTCCGCTACCTCAAAGGGCTCTTGCCTGTACTCGCCCTCGCTTGCCTTAACCAGCATGGTGACTTTCTTCTCCACTTCCTCAAGTTTTTGGGAGCAGAATTTAATGAGATTCATTCCTTCCTCAAACGCCTTAAGGGATTCCTCCAAGGGAAGATCGCCCTCCTCCAGGTCACGGACGATCTCCTCCAGCCTCTCCATCGCCTCTTCAAATCTTTTTTGGGCCATTATTCCTCCAATTCCATGCTCTTTTTGCACAAACTCAAGGGATTTACCCTCGCGCCGTTAATCCTCACACCCCAGTGAAGATGGGGGCCGGTCGAGCGTCCGGTGGACCCCACAAGACCTATAATCTGGCCCTTACGGACCATATCATCCTGTTTGACCTTTATCTCTTTAAGATGAAAGTACATGCTTATGACGCCTCCGCCATGATCCACATATATTGAATTTCCTGAAAAGAAATGATGGGATGTCAAGACTACCTTACCTTCATTGGCCGCCTTTACAGGAGTGCCTTCCGCTCCCCTCAAATCTACTCCACTGTGGGGTGATCTGGGTTGATCATTGATTATGCTCCTGCGCCCGAAGGGGCCCACCACTTCGCCGTCGACCGGCCGCATAAAAAAGTCGTTCCAGCAGGGATCGGAAACAGGCGCCTCCCAAATGGCGTTAATAACCGCGTACTCCTTTCGGACCTTCTTCAGGGTCTTCTCGTCCAGGTCCACCATCTCTTTGGGAAGGGTCAGGTTACGCACTCCGTAGTCCTTGTCAACAATCTCAATCTCGAATTCCCCCTCATCGCCTGAGGGCGATGTATTCACAATGACCTTATAATGCCCCGGCTCTTCCTGCAGATCAGCCGCCAGAAATCCCTGCCAAACAGTACCGCCGGAATCCGTAATCAGGGATACATCCTTTTCAAGCCATGTGACCCGGACACTTTCCCCCTCTTTTGCCCTGATCTTGATAAGGCTCATATCTCCCTGAGGTATAATACGTGATAAGAGATATATATCGGATTCGGACAGGGCTTCAGCGTAATCATATGGAAATAGGGCCGATACAATTAGGATACTGAAAACAATTGCGTACTTTTTAACCATCACACTAGCTAACCTCCCAGAGTATTTTCAACAAGACAGTCCAGTTCTCCCTCAGCAAGCAGCACATTAACCCTGTCTCCGGCCTTGACCTGTGATATAGACCTCACGGCGTTCTTATCCGGCAGCTTCCTGGTAATGCTGTATCCCCTCTTAAGCACTGAATAGGGGCCCAGGTCCTTTATCTTCCCCTCCACAAGATCAAGTCTCATGTACCTTTCCTTTATCCACTTGTGGATCATATGTTTGAGCATATGCATCTCGAAAGTCAACGTCTGGGTAAGGGAAGGGATCCTCTTTCCGGGAGAATTGTTCAGCAGTGACCGGCCTTCCCCGCATAATGCGGCTTTATGTTCCGATAGGTTCAGTTTTATAACCCTGATGAGCCGGTTGCCCAGATCATCGACATGGATCCAGGAGCCGGCTATCTCCTTTCTCGGGTCACGAAGCCTTTTCTTGAGCAGGGTAAGCGACTGCTTAACCTTGTATAGATATACGTTAAGGGACGACGAGAGACGTTCCCTGATGTCATCCAGGTTCTTCAGAATGGACTCTTTTTCGGCCACCAGCAGCTCTGCCGCGGCGGATGGTGTCGGAGCACTGAAATCGGCAGCGAGGTCTGAAATACTGATATCCACTTCATGCCCCACCGCGGATACCACAGGTACTCCCGATGCCCTGATTGCCAGGGCCAGCTCCTCCTGGTTAAAGGCCCACAGATCCTCCATGGAACCGCCTCCCCTTGTCAGAACAATAACATCCGGATCAAGCTCCCTGTTCGCCGCCTCGATTGCCTCTATCATCTCCCAGGCGGCCCCTTCCCCCTGCACCCTCACCGGTATAACGGTAACAGCGATATTGGCAAATCTGCGGTGAATGATCTTTAAAAAATCGCGGATGGCGGCGCCCGTGGGCGAGGTGATTACGGCAATCCTCTGAGGAAGGAAAGGCATGGGTTTTTTTATCTGCTGGTCAAAGACGCCCTGACCGGCCAGCTTCTTTTTCAGCTGCTCAAAGGCCAGGGCCATTGCCCCTACTCCCAAGGGCTCCATATAATCCAGGATAATCTGATACTCGCCCCTTGGTTGATACACGCCTATCCTTCCCCTGGCAATTACCTTCATTCCGTCTTCAGGGGTAAACATGAGATAGCGGGCCTGAGGACGGAACATGACCCCCCTGATCTGAGAGGCCTCATCCTTGAGGGCCATATAATAGTGCCCTGATACGGGAGACCTGAAATTGGAGATCTCGGCCTCTACCCAGATAGATTCAAAATGTTCCTCAAGGAGCGCCCTTATCTCTTCTGTAAGTGCGCGTACGGTGTATATATGGGGTCTTTTTTCCTCAAAAAACGGATCATGATCATTCATTATTCTATCTCTATTACCAGTAATGATGTCACCAGTGGTTCCCTTAAGCCTTACGACTTGCGCCCTAAGCCTGTGCTTACGTAATTATTAGAACATTGTATGATATTAGACAAGACCTTTTCTGCCTGCCTCCACAATCCGGGGTATCTAAAACATAGACAATTAAGGATATTTTTGTCAAATTCCCGGATACCAAACAAAATCGCTTCCTTGACATAAATCCGGCTTTACAATAACCTACGCCTAACATTCTCACAGGGAAAGGACAAATGACAGGGATAACATTCAATAAAGATGATCCGGAGTATATACGGTCCAGAGGGATACCACCTGACCGGGTCTCGGAGCAGATTGAGATATTTAAAAGAGGGCTACCCTTTATAGAATTGCTCAAGCCGTGCACCGTGGGAGACGGTATCACAGCTCTGGATGACCAAGAGATAAAAAGACTAGGCACGATCTATGAAAAGGCATGCTTGTCGGGAAGGGCTGTGAAATTCGTCCCCGCTTCCGGCGCGGCCAGTCGGATGTTCAAGCTACTGTTGAACAAGAAGTATGATTATCTGAACGGATCCGCCAAAAAGGACCCTGATTATGAAAAGTTTCTGATGTTTTTTGAGGAGATTGAGAGATTCCCTTTTTATGAGAAACTTGCATCAGTCATGTCTAGAAGGGGCCTTGATATCAAGAATGCCCTGTCAGAAAAAGATTATAAGACTATCCTTGATCACGTGCTGTATCCGGAAGGTCTGAACCTCGCCCATCTTCCTAAGGCGCTAATCCCCTTCCACCGATATGCCGACCATTCCAGAACCCCCATTGAAGAACACATTGTGGAAGGCGGGGCCTATGTAAAAGACGCTGAAGGGATCGTCGGAATCCATTTTACGCTCTCTCCGGAGCACCAAAATGATATGGTGAAACACATCCGGGATATAAGGGGAAAATACGAGAGATCAGGGCTGAAATGCGAATTGGGCATCTCTAATCAAAAGAGTTCCACGGACACTATTGCCGTGGATATGGACAATAATCCCATACGGGACCGGGAAGGGAGACTCCTGTTCAGGCCGGGAGGACATGGGGCGCTTTTGGAGAATCTCAGCGACCTCAAAGGAGATATTGTGTTTATAAAAAATATCGACAACGTGGTACATGACAGGCTTAAACAGACCACCTACAAATACAAGAAGGCCCTGGGAGGCTTTCTGATCGAGTTACAGGAAAGGATCTTCATGTACCTGAAAACGCTTTTAAGGCATGAAGCGGATACTGACTTTATAGGGGAGGTATTCCATTTTATGGAATCCACACTTTCCCTTGTTCCACCGGTCGGGATAAAGGAAGCAACAAAGGAAGAAAAGATAGAATATCTATCATCCAGGTTGAACAGGCCTGTGAGGGTGTGCGGCATGGTGAGGAATGTTTCCGAACCCGGGGGTGGTCCTTTCTGGATGAGACACAGTGATGGGACAGCATCCATTCAGATAGTGGAAAGTGCGCAGGTGGATATGAGCTCAAAGGAGCAGAGGGCTGTCTTTGAATCTTCCACACATTTCAACCCGGTAGATCTGGTTTGCGGGATGAGAGATCATTCAGACGCGCCCTTCGACCTGGAGAATTATGTGGATCATGAGGCGGGGATTATAACAACCAAGTCCACGGACGGCAAAGAACTCAAGGCCCTCGAACTGCCGGGACTCTGGAACGGCAGTATGGCCTATTGGAACAGTGTTTTTATTGAGGTTCCCCTTATTACCTTCAACCCCGTAAAGACCATATTTGATCTCCTGCGAAAGGAACATCAGCCGGAATAAGACGGAAGTTCTATGACCGACCTTATTATCGAATATATAGAACTGGGGGCGGCCAACGCCTATATCTGGGGATATATCCTGATCTTCGCCTTGATGACCATAGAAAGCTCGTTTATCCCTTTTCCCAGCGAGGTGATAATGATTCCTGCAGGTTTTCTGGCCTATCGCGGCGAACTGTCTTTCGGGATACCTTGTATGGACATGACCGCCGCCCTGTTAAGCGGTCTGGCCGGTTCTCTGGCCGGGGCGCTTATTAACTACTATCTCGCCTTATGTTTGGGCAGGCCTTTCCTATATCGTTACGGAAAGTATTTTTTCATCAGGCCTAAACTGCTTTCAAGGGCGGAGGGAATATTCCTTGAACATGGAGAAATAACCACCTTTACCTGCCGTCTTCTCCCCGGGATCAGGCAGCTGATATCCTTGCCGGCCGGGCTTTCGCGCATGCCCCTGATCAGGTTTACCCTGTTCACATCCCTGGGCGCGGGGATATGGTCATTCATACTCGTCTGGATAGGGTATTATCTGGGAAGTCTTTCTGGAGATACAACCTACCCTGAACTTGTCCGCAACGGAAAGGGTATCCTGACGCAAAACTATATATGGGTTTTCCTGTCCTTGGCTGTTATAATAGGTTTTTATGCGCTGAGTTACCATTTCCTCCGCAGGCTATCCCCCAAGCACTAATATCTCAAACATACATTGCCTGAATCCTGCCGCCGTTGAGACTGCTCTAGATCGTTTACATTAGAAGGTATAGGACATCAGAGGAATGAACTGGTTATTGATATGGCTTGCTTGCCCTTTGTTTGTCAGACCGCAACTTGTTTGTTGACACCATTTATGGAAAGATGATATTTTTTAATGTATTTCTATGTTAGATAGATTTTCCGTAATTGGGCTGTTCATGCCTTGAACCAGGGGGATGTATCTCCTCTCCCGTGCTTGCTGAACCGATGTATCCAGAATGGAAATATCTAAAATTATGGTTCATCCGCTTAATGAGTATGTAAAGAAGTAAAAGATTAAACCTCATTATAAGTACCTTAATGGCCCATATAGCGCAAAATACTTTGATATCATTAACTAGCGTAGTCATCCAGCGGATGACGCAAAGGTATGTTTATTTGTATCAAGTATTTTAAACATTATTTTACTCAATCATAAATAGGGAAACTGTATGAATCATGGGCTTACAATTAATTTATTTACTCTAATTTGTTTAGTAGCCGTATGCGCCTTCTTCCCCGTTTCTGCGGCACAAGAGGTTGATGAAAGCAGAAATGTAGCTATTGTAAACGGTACCCCCATCAGCCAGGAGGAATTTGACAGGGAGATGATAGCCGTAGAGGAGATCATTGAGGCCTCGGGGAGTGTTTTGAGCGAAACTGAAATGGCCGCCATAAGAGAAAGGGTGCTTGAAAGGATCATAAGGTACGAGTTGCTGTATCAGGAATGTCAAAAGGAAGGGGTGGAGATCACCGAGACAGAGATCAATGAGCGGCTAAATGAGGGAAAAAGCCAATTCCCCACTGAGGCCGCGTTCCAGCAGCGATTGTCGGAACTGGGGAAAGATGAGGAACTATATAAGCACCAGATTAGGAGAGAGCTTGCCATACAACATCTCATCAACCGGAAATTCAAACCCACGGTTACGGATGGGGAGGCAAGGGATTATTACAACTCCAATCCGGATGAATACAAAGAACGAGAAACACAGGTTAAGGCCAGCCATATCCTGATTTCGGTTGATTCAGGCGCGGACCAGTCAGGGAAAGCAGCGGCCAGAGAACAGATTGAAGATTTATTAGACAGGTTAAAAAGCGGCGAAGACTTTGCAGCGCTTGCAAAACAGTATTCCGAATGTCCGTCCGCCGCCCAGGGAGGCGATCTGGGCTTTTTTTCCAAAGGACAAATGGTAAAGCCCTTTGAGAGTGCGGCCTTTGCCATGGAGCCTGGTGAGATAAGCGATATCGTTAAAACACAATTCGGCTATCATATTATTAAAGTGACCGATAAAAGAGGACCTGTCACATTCGATGAAGCCAAAGATGATATCAAAAGGACCCTGGGAAAACAAAAGATCGCTGATTCCTATAACAGATTCTATGCCGAAGTGAGAGAGAAGGCAGACGTGGACGTGTTTCTCGATAACTGATTCCTTCTCTTTCATGTGCCGCTCCCCCTGAGTAACGCCTCAAAACCTAGCCTGAGCCTGTATCAGGGTGAAGCAGCCCGTTCCATATAATCCTATTCGGGAAAAAGCCCAAACCCTGTAGCCTGAGTTAGTGATTTAATGCCATATGATCCTTTGAATAAGGATACCATTACTGCAATTGCCACCTCTTTCGGTCAGGCAGGTATAGGTATAGTGCGCATAAGCGGTCCCCTCTCCGCGGAAATAGCCCAAAAAGCGTTCATACCTGCAAAAGATATCAAGAGTATTGAAAGTCACCGACTGTACCTGGGTCGGTTTGTTGACCCTTCCACCGGAGAAATGGTGGATGAAATCCTTTTGTCCTTTATGAAAGCCCCCTACTCCTATACAAGAGAAGACGTGATCGAGATAAATTCCCATAGCGGCCCCATACTGCTTTCCAGGATACTCCGAATTATCCTTGACCAAGGAGCCAGGCTTGCCGAGCCCGGAGAGTTCACATTCAGGGCCTTTATAAACGGCAGGATCGACCTAACCCAGGCTGAAGCAACTATTGATCTGATCAACTCAAGATCAGACAAAGGCCTTGGCCTGGCCTCCCGTCAGATCAGTGGTGAATTGCGTGAAAAGATAGCAGCCTTGCGCGATAAGGCATTAGGAGTCCTCGCCAATACGGAGGTGGCCATAGACTTCCCCGAGGAGGAATCGGCAATAATGCCCAGAAAAGAGACCGTCTCTCTTATGGAAAAGGAAATGATCCAACCTATTGAAGAGATTATTTCCGCCCATAACAGCCGAAGGATTTGGCTGGATGGTATATCCACCGTAATAGCGGGCAGGGTGAACGCCGGAAAATCCAGTCTCCTCAACCGGTTCCTCAATGAACAACGGGCCATAGTTACCCCTATACCCGGCACCACCAGGGATATCATCGAATCGACGATCTATATTGAAGGTCTTCCTTTCCGATTGATGGATACGGCGGGATTCAGGAAAGTCAGGGGAAAGGTGGAAAAAATGGGGGTCCGGCTCAGCCACCAAAGACTTATGGAGGCCGATCTCTCCTTACTTATGATTGATCAGAGCCGGCCTTTGAATGAAGATGACATGAGGATGCTGACTAATTCACAAAAAGAGAAAAGCCTCGTGATTATAAATAAGATTGATCTACCCTCAAGGCTCGATGAAAAGAGGCTGAGAGACGCAGTGAACGGCCGCCCAATCGTCAAGGTATCCGCCCTTACCGGGGAAGGCATAAATGAACTTCGCAGGGCCGTGCTCAACAAGGTGACTGGAACTGAAATGGATACCTCTGTTTCCCTAGCCCCCAATCTGAGGCATAAGAAGGCCTTGATGGAGGCCTCTCAGTATTTTAAAGCAGCTGTTCTTAACACCAGGGAAGGTCGTCCCATGGAGATTATAGCTGTCGACCTTAAGAGCGGGTTGGACGCCCTGGCCGAAATAACGGGCGAGAGCGCCGACGAGGAGCTATATGAAAAGATCTTCAGCGAGTTTTGCCTCGGGAAATAGGCCTGAAATACTCTCTCACTTGCTTTATAGCGCAAAATTTTCCGCACATGGTGCATACATCGCCTTCACCCGGAGGGTTTTCCCCCCTGATTCTTTTTGCCTTTACAGGATCAATGGCGTTTTTGATCTGGGCATTCCAGTTTAAGGCCTTCCTTGCCCTTGACATATTCATATCCCTTTCCAGGGCAAATTTGTTGCCTCGTGCTATGTCCGCGGCATGGGCCGCTATTCTTGTCACGATTACACCTTCTCTTACCTCCTCCACACCGGGAAGGCTGAGATGCTCAGAAGGGGTTACATAGCACAAAAAATCAGCGCCGGCCTCTCCGGCCACGGCGCCTCCTATGGCGGACGCCACATGGTCATAACCTGCGGCGATATCCGTGACCAGGGGACCCAAGACATAAAATGGGGCATTATTACATAGCTGTTTCTCCAGCTGGATATTGGCCTTGATCTCATTTAAGGGTACATGGCCGGGACCCTCTATCATAACCTGAACATTCCGTTCCCTCGCCCTCTCAGCAAGCTGTCCCAGGGTCATTAATTCATGGATCTGAGCCCTGTCCGTGGCATCCGCGATACTTCCGGGCCTTAATCCGTCACCAAGGCTGAGAGTAACATCATGTTTTTCTGCGATAGACAGAAGCCTGTCAAAATCATCGTACAGGGGGTTTTCCCTGTCGTTATAGATCATCCATGTGGTTAAAAACGCCCCTCCCCTGCTTACGATATCGGTAACCCTGCCCTGATTTTTAAGTGTTTCCAAGGCCGCTCTGGTCAGGCCGCAATGTACGGTAATAAAATCAATTCCCTCAGATGCCTGGTTTTCAATAACTTCAAATATCTTGTCCGCAGTCAGGTGTATAAGCCCTCCTTTTCCATTTATGGCTTCCACCACTGCCTGATAAACGGGAACAGTACCTACCGGGACTCTGGATCTTTTCATAATTTCTCTTCTGCACTGATTAATATCCCCGCCCGTGGAAAGGTCCATTACCGTATCAGTCCCCGCCTCCATCGCGGCCTCTAATTTGGCTAGCTCTTCCTCGATCGATATCCTGTCCGAAGAAGTCCCAATGTTGGCATTTACCTTGATCAGCAGGCCTTCACCTATTCCGCAAGGTGTATCCAATTTATGATTCCTGTTCACGGGGATAACAATCCGGCCTTCCGCGACCTTATCCATAAGCCACCGGATATCCACCCCTTCCTTTTTCGCAATTATTTCCATCTCGGGCGTCGTTATACCAGCCCTGGCTTTTGCCAATTGCGTCATCTCTCTAAACCATTACTCCTTTAATCCTTTTAATTGCCCATAAACCATGGACGTACCACACCAGCCCTAGGACCGAATGAATAACCGTTTTCTATGGCCTTCCTGGTAAAATCATGGGCCAGTCGTGTCGCTTCCGGCAAATCATGATCCATGGCCACAAAGGTGGCTAGTGAGGCGGAAAAAACACACCCGCTGCCATGGGTATTTGCCGTCTCTATCCTGGTTCCCCGGAAATAATGCATATGCTTCCCGTCATACAGGATATCAATACAATCCCCCTCCAGGTGACCTCCTGTAATAACAACATTCGGCCCCAGTCCGTTTATCTCCTCGGCCGCCTCCTCCATCTCCTGCGGGGTTCGGATCCTCTTGCCGGTAAGTATCCCCGCCTCGTAAAGGTTCGGCGTGACTACCATGGCCAGGGGAAGCAAAAGCTCTTTTAAAAGCCTTACTCCCGAGGCCTGGAGTAATTGACCCCCGGCGGACGCCCTTATCACCGGATCCACTACCACCTTCTCAAGCTTGTAACTTTTTATAGCCTCGGCTATTTTCCTTATACATCGCGCGGTATAAAGCATACCCGTTTTTACGGCGCCGGGAAAGACATCCTGGAGAACCCTTTCGATCTGAGAGGATATAATCCTTCCCGGGATCCGGTGTGTTTCCGCGATACCCACAGAATTCTGGGCGGTGACGGCGGTAATAGCCATCATAGCATGGGCTCCCAGGGATGTTATTGTCTTTATATCCGCCTGAATTCCCGCGCCCCCGGATGAATCGGAACCGGCTATAGTCAATATATATATCATCCTGGTATCTTTTTCCAGTCTCCTGCCGAACCCGGCTGGGATCGTCGCCTCCTGTGTTTCTTTCCTTTATTAACCGTCAAAATAATGTACATCTAAGTATATTATAGTATGAAGCTAACAACGGGTCTGTGGGCTGTCAACCAAATTCATCGCTTTTATCCGGGTTGCTTGACTTTGGCCCATTTTCCTTTATATGATAATACGTTGAGCTCGCCGCTGGGATCCTATCAACTTTATTATGTCAACTCTGTATCGGCAGAGTTAAAACTGTGGGGAATACTGTATTTGATCATCTAAAATATTGGGAGTCGCCATCATGAAAAAGCTCTTTAAGTTGCTGTTTCTTTCCCTGAATCCCGGATCAATAACCGTTTATCTGGTAATCCTGGTTATATTCATTTACATGGTGGGGATCCCCATCCTCGATCTTATTGAATTGCAAACCTTTGACCTCAGGTTTGAATGGAGGGGGATAAAAGAGCCTTCTCCCATTGTGGTAGCCGCTGTTGTTGACGACAAAAGCCTTAATAAAGAAGGAAGATGGCCATGGCCCAGGAACAAGATAGGGGAACTCGTGAAAAGACTTTCCGAAGACGGCGCCAAGGTAATAGGATTTGATATATTCTTCACTGAACCGGATGAAAACAGCAGCCTGAAAATCATAGATCAACTCGATCAACAGATTGATCTCCTTAATATCAACAACGAAAAATTGGATAGATTCATCGAAGAAAACAAGGCGAAGGCCGATAACGACAAGATTTTGGCGGACGCTATAAGATATTCGGACGCAAAAGTCATTTTACCGTACTTTTTTTACACTACAAAGGAGATCCTGGGTTATGAGATAGAAGATGAAGAGATCCAAAAACGGTTCGAGCAGATAAAGGATTCTGCTTTCCCCGCGGTCAAATACCAAACAGGGGAATTGGTCTACGATCCCTTTGTAAACGCCGAGATCACGCCCTATGCGCCGGAAGTCAACCTGAAGATACTGAATCAGGCGGCCGCCGGTTCCGGGTATATAAATATGATCACTTCATCGGATGGAATCATCCGCAATATGCCTCTTGCCATCAAGTTCAAGGATGAGATATTTTCTCCCATATCCATACAATGCGTATGGCACTATCTGGATCAGCCAAATCTGATTCTGAAAATCGCCGAATACGGCATCGAGGGTATCACTGTTGGTGACACTACTATTCCTACTGATGAAGATGGTAAACTGCTGGTAAACTATTTGGGGCCCCCTAAGATTTTCCCCCACTATTCCATCACCGATATTCTTCAGGGAAACCTGGATAAGGGCACCTTCCAGGACAAGATAGTAATTGTGGGCTCTACTGCCGTGGGGGCTCATGACCTCAGAAACACGCCCTTCAGTCCTGCTCATCCAGGGCTGGAAATACACGCCACTATCATTGATAATATTCTCAGAAACGATTTCATCAGCAAGCCTCAGTGGGCGAGGATTTACGACATCATGGCTGTTATTGTCCTGGGGATCCTGGTCGGTTTAATTATCCCTCGGACAGGACCTATTACAGGCATGCTGGCAACCATGGCAATTATAATTCTATACGTCCTGATAAGCCGATGGCTTTTCTCTCAATACGGTATATGGATCAACATGGTTTACCCGCTCCTCACCGTATTGTTGATATATCCTTCCTTGACCGCGTATCACTACCTGGTGGAATCAAAAAGCAAGAGATTCCTCCACTCCACGTTCTCCAGCTACCTTTCACCGGAACTTATCGAAGACATGGTAGCAAGCAAGAGCATGCCGGAACTGGGCGGTGAACAAAGGATACTCACAGCCTATTTCACTGATATTCAAAATTTCTCTGTCTTTTCTGAAAAACTCACGCCCCAGCAGCTGGTAGAGCTCCTTAATGAATACCTAGCCACCATGACGGATATACTCCTAAAAGAAAGGGGCACCCTGGATAAATACGAGGGGGATGCTATCATCGCATTTGTGGGAGCCCCTATGTATATCCCGGATCATACCATGCGCGCCTGCCGGATCGCCGTCAATATGCAGAACGCACTCCTTGAACTGCGAAAAAAATGGAAAGAGGAAAAAATACCCCCAGGTGAACCTCCCAGGTATGCAAAGGATGTATCTGTCGAACAGTGGGCGCCCCAGGATAAATGGCCCAAGATAGTGCATGACATGAGAATGCGGATAGGCATCAATACCGGAGAGATCGTGGTTGGAAATATGGGAAGTTCCATGCGAATGGACTATACCATAATGGGGGATAACGTCAATTTGGCTGCCCGTCTGGAGGCAGGGGCCAAACAGTACGGGATCTACACAGCCGTAAGCGAATATACCCTGAACAAGGAATATATCGATGAAGAAGGTAAGAAACGGAAAGCCATGGACGCCGTTGAGGCGCGTTTCATAGATAATGTGACCGTAGTAGGCAAATCTGAACCGGTCAAGATCTACGAGCTATGCGCCATGAAAGGCGGCCTTTCACCACAGGAAAAGGAATTATTCAATGTTTTTGACCAGGGCATGCGACACTATCTCAATATGGAATGGGACTCAGCAATGGAATATTTTACCGAATCCCGTAAAATTGAGAGAATACCGGACGGAAACACCACACCGTCTCATGTGTATCTGGAGAGGTGCGAGCTGTTCAAGAAAACGCCACCCGTGCCGCCGGGCGCGAAGTGGGACGGTGTGTTCAGGATGACCCAAAAATAGGTTCATCCGGTTAATGAGTACCTAAAGAAGTAAATGAGGGTTCAAGGGGGCAAGTATACTAATAAAGTCTATTAGGCTGAAAGCTGTTAGATTTTAGCTTTTAGCTATTAGCTTTTAGCTTTTAGCTTTTAACCATATTCCCTAACCCTTAATCCATAATCCCTAATCCTTAATCCCTATTTGCTATTAACCATTTAACTATTTAACGAATCGACTATTTAACCATTATGCTATGAACTATGAGCTATCAGCTATGAGCTAAGTTGCCCCATGGCCCATATAGCGAAAAATATGTAGATATCATTAACTAGCGTACTCACTAACCGGATGAACCATAATAATACAGATTATGCCCTTTCCTGAGCCCTATGCGGATAAAAGCGGGGTGTATGGAGGCTTATCACGCGGTGGAAAAGCTCACGGGCGTTTTTTTATGAATATTGGCCTGAATAAATCCATTACTGATGATAATTCCCTGCAACCGAGAAATCGCGCCGCCGCCAAGTAGATAACCACTCCCCCCAATACAGGACACAGTACGTTCAAGGTCGCTTGACACAACCCTGCTCCAGGACTGCCATAAAACCATTTTAGATGTAAAAAACCGACAAAAAGGCCCATAACAACCGACGCCGCAATGATTCTCAAGGTTGATATGAGGACGGGATAGAGGTCCCAGTCAGCCACCTTCTTCTTGAGAAGGTACAGAAGTAGTCCGAACTGGATGGTGGAGGCTAGGGAAAGGGACAGGGCGAGGCCGCCGTGTTTTAAAGGGCCCATAAGAACCAGGCTGAACAAAAGGTATGCGAAAAGGGCCGCAACCGCCGCCTTTACCGGTGTCTTAGTGTCCTGAAGGGCATAAAAACCTGAGACAACCACCCTGAGCCCTGAAAACGCCCATAGTCCGACTGAATAGAAACAAAGGGCGTACACGGTCTTTACCGTGTCGATTGAATCAAAGGCCCCCCTTTCCAAAAGCAGGGTTATAATGGGATCCCCCAGGATAATCAGGCCCACCATTGAAGGTACGGCAATAAAGAATGTAAGATTCAAGGAATGGTTCAGTATATCAATAAACTGATGCAGATCCTTTTCCGCTGCCTGCTTGGAAAGAGAAGGAAGGGCGGCCGTACTGATTGCGATGGCAAATACACCCAAGGGGAATTGAACGATCCGGTCTGCATAGTAAAGCCATGAAACGCTTCCTTCAGGTAGAAACGTGGCAAGGAGCATCCCTATGTATTGATTTAACTGGTATATAGCGGAACCGAAGATAGCGGGAAGCATAAGTAAGCCTATCCTTTTAACCGCAGGATGGGCCGGCATCCACCTGGGGAAAAGAGACACACCTCTCTTGATAACCGGCGGGAGCTGAAGCAGTACCTGCAGGACACCCCCTATAATCACCCCGATAGCGGTTCCTACAACAGGCTGAGATAGATGCGGCGAGATCCATATGGTACCGCCTATTATACCCACGTTTAAAAGGATAGGGGCCGCCGCCGGCGCTGCGAAATGACCCAGGGAATTGAGTATTCCCATGAACAGCGCAACCAGGCTGATCAGGAAGATATAGGGGAAAGTAATACGGGTAAGGAGTACCGTAAGCTCGAATTTGGTACCGGCGTCCCCGAAGCCCCATGCCTGAATCCTGACGATCCAGGGGGCAAAAAGAACGCCCAAGATGGTCACAATTACCAGGATTATGGAAAGCAGGGTGAGGACTATCCTTGCCAGCTCAAAGGCGTCGTCGGTGGATTTAACGCGCAGATACTCGGTAAACACGGGTATAAACGCGACGGTCATGGAGCCTTCCGCGAACAGCCGCCTAAGGAGATTGGGGATCCGGAAGGCCACGAAAAAGGCATCTGCTGCCATCCCGGCACCGAAAAAGCCTGCCACGACCATGTCACGGACAAGCCCCAGGATTCGGCTCAAAAAAGTATAAAACCCCACCACACTGGCGGCATGGGTGACATGTTCCTTCTCGGAACCGGATATAATAGAATCATCCATAACAATGAGCTTTTTACCTTGACACCGAAAATAGATTCGTTTATAGATTCTCTAAAATCTTATTTGATAACAGGAGTTTTCAATTTGGCAAACCATAAATCGGCCATTAAAAGGGCCAGACAGAATAATGTAAAAAGAGCACGAAACACGGCCTATAAGACCCGCGTGAAAAACGTGGTCAAAGCGGTGAGAACCGCCATAGCCGACAAATCTGAAGAACAGGGAAAAGAAGATCTTAGAAAGGCCGTTTCTATAATCCAGAAGAGCGCCTCTAAAGGGGTTATCCATAAGAAAAAGGCCTCCCGCAAGATATCCCGTCTTGCCAGACAGGCAAATCAGATTTCATCATCCTGAATCCAATCAGCCGCACAGAGACAGAACAAGGCACTCCAACACAGGCCGGGGCCGGGAACCGGACTTAAGAAGACGGTCGGCCCTGTGAAGCTGTGATATCCCATACTCAAGGTCATTCACGGACCAGTGCGTTGACTGTTTTACAAGTTTCCCTGCGGCAAAAGGTTGCACACCCAGCTTTGACGCCATCTGCTTGGAGTTAATGCCTTTTTCTTTCATAGCCTTTGTGCGCCACAGGAGTCCGAGCTGTCTGTTTATCATCCCAATAACCTGTAACGGCCCACTTCTTTTGTCTTCCTCTTCAAGAAACCTGCTTAAGACGGATAGAGACTCGCCACGGTCTTTTACGGATATGGCATTGACAAGCTCAAAGATAGAATATAGCCTGCTGTGGATTGCTAGTTCCCTGACCTCTTCTTCGCCCACGTCTCCTTCCCCGTACCTTAGCCGCAGTTTAAACAACTCGGAATAGATGTCGTCCAGACGGTCACCCACAATCTGCTGCAGATAGAGACATGCCTGCCTGCTTATGTTCATCCCCAATTCCTTGGCTGTCTTTCTAATCCAGGGACCTATCTGATAAGGCTGTAAAGCCGCAAAATTAACCGCCCAGCCTGAGGATCTCATCTTTTTGTAAAATCTTTTCTTAAAATCCGGCCTTGAAGAGACGAAAATAAGACATGTGGATATTACGGGTTCTTCCAGATAAGGCAGGAACTTCTCCAATTGTTCAGCCTTGAATTCTTCAGTCCTGCGCACAATGATCAGGCGTCTGGAGGCCATAAAAGGGCTTGAACTTGCCCGGTTCATTATATCGTACGGATCCGCCTCTCCTCCGTAGCATATCTCCAGATTAAAATCCCTTGTTGATTCAGGTAAAAATTCCTCCCTGATCCTTGAAAGTACTCTTTCCCGCCTGAATTCCTCTGGACCATAGAACAGGTAGCAAGGAGAGAGATTCCCCTTCTCCAGTAATTTCAGGATATCATCCGAAAGCAGATCGGCTGTCATCAAAACCTTTCTAATGTCTTAAGATAAATCCTTTTTGCCAGGAGTCTGGAGATTTTGATCATTGCCTGCCGTTGATTATACCGGGTAGCAAGAGGATCGTCAGAATCCACATTAAACCCAGCCTCTTCCTCCATGGAACTGTCATGCCATAATGTCTTTCCGGTGTCCCCGTCTCTCAGACTTATATCCAGACGGATTTTAAGCCTTCTGCTGCTGGTCCTCTCACTGGTGCTCGATCTGCCATTTATCTCATATTGACGTGAATCATACGTCAACGGTCCGGACTCAATACTGGTTACCCGGCCTAGCAGGACCACATCGGCCTTTTCAGTTTCAACAACGGGAACCCGTGAATGGCTTATGAATTCTTCCCGGATCACCCTGGTAAAATCCGCTTCAAAACCCTTATACGACGAATTACTCGATATCAGGGGAATGGCGATACTGTTAATCTCCATTCCCACCGGGAGGCCATTCGTTCTGAATTGATAGCCACAGCCGCTGTATATGGAGAAAGCAGCAATTATCAATACTAAAAACACAGTCGTCCTTTTAAACAAGCACATGGGATCTCCGGTCTATATACTGTTTAAACATCAAACGTCCCACCCGACCATTTAACCAGACTTTTATTATACCACAACGTTCACAAGCTTCTGCTGAACCACTATAACCTTCCTGATCTTCCTGCCGCCGATAAAATGCTTAAGCCTCTCATCCTCAAGTGCGGCCGCTTCAATTTGCTTTCGGTTGAAAGAGGCTGGCACCTCGATCCTGCTCCTCAATTTTCCATTCACCTGAAGGACTACCAGCCTCTTTTCCACTTCCAGGGCATCCTCCCGAAAGCCAGGCCATTCAGCGTTCAGGAGGCAATCCTGGTGCCCAAGCATTCGCCACATCTCTTCAGTTATATGGGGAACCACCGGGGAAAGGAGGGCCACCGATATCTCCACTGCCTCCCTGATTACCGACCATGCCTGATCATCCTTCTCCTGAGTGCTGTTCAGATATCTGTACACGTCGTTAACCAGTTCCATGACCGCACTTATTGCGGTATTGAAATGAAAACGGTCTTCAATATCGTCAGTCACCTTCTTAATAGTCTCATGGGTCTTGCGATGCAGATCCTTCAAGGCACCGGCAAGGGGAGGATTGTCGGGATACACGGGTACGTTTGATATCTTATCAATATTATCAGATACCAGCCTCCACACCCTGTTCAGAAACCTGTGAGCCCCCTCAACACCCTGATCACTCCACTCCAGATCTCTTTCGGGCGGAGAAGCAAACAGGCAGAACATGCGCACAGTATCAGCGCCATATTGTTCCACCAGCTCCGACGGATCAACTACGTTTTTCTTGGATTTGGACATCTTTAATATATTCCCGGTCTTCACGGGAGACCCGCATCGCAAACACTTTCCTTCCAGGACCTCATCCGGAAAAAGGTAGCCATGCTTGGGACATTCCTGGGTCTCTTTGCAGACCATGCCCTGAGTGAGCAGATTCTTAAAAGGTTCTTTAAGATCAAAATAGCCCAGATCCCTCAGGACCCTGGTATAGAAACGAGAATACAATAGATGAAGTATGGCATGTTCGATCCCCCCTATGTATTGATCCACCGGCATCCAGTATTCCACCCGCTTTCTGTCCACTGGACCGGCATCATAATCAGGGGAGGTATATCTGAGAAAATACCACGACGATTCCACAAAGGTATCCATGGTGTCGGTCTCACGTCTTGCCTCTCCTCCACACCTTGGACATGTTGTCTTAAAAAAAGACGGCTCAAAGGGGAGCGGAGAACCTCCCTCCTGCCTCAGCTCAGTATCCAGGGGGAGTACCACGGGTAGCTCATTTTCAGGCACTGGAACCGTCCCGCATTTATCACAATATATTATGGGTATGGGAGTGCCCCAGAATCTCTGTCTTGAGATGTTCCAATCCCTGATCCTGAAATTGACTGTCCTATACCCTAATCCCTCAGCCTCCAGGTATTCCGCTATACTTTCCAGAGACTCCCGGTTGCCCCTCCCGTTGAAGGGCCCTGAGTTTACCAGGATACCGTCTCCTTCATAAGCCTCTGTCATTTCCTCGACCTTCAGGGGCTTTTCTGGGGGATTTATAACCACCCTCAGAGGTATGCCATATTTTTTTGCGAACTCGAAGTCCCTCTGGTCATGGGTGGGCACGGCCATAATGGCACCCGTACCGTAGTCAAAGAGGACAAAATTGGCTACGTATATGGGAATCTTTTCCCGGGTCATTGGATTAACGCAATACCTGCCGGTAAATACACCTTCTTTTTCCGTAAAATCCGCTGTTCGTATGTAACTGTCCACCTTGAGTGTGCGGTCGATAAAATCCAGCACCTCCTTTTCCTGAGAAAACCCTTTGACCATATCCTTGAGCATGGGATGTTCCGGTGCGAAACACATGAAAGTGGCGCCATATAACGTGTCTTGGCGTGTAGTGTATACATCGATCACCTCATCCGAGCCCTCCAGCGGAAACTTTATTATGGCTCCGTGACTCTTTCCGATCCAGTTTTTCTGCATGGTTATTACCCTCTCCGGCCATCCGGAAAGATTCTCGCACTCTTTCAGTATGTCTTCGGCGTATTCCGTGATCTTGAAAAACCAGCTATCCATCTCTTTTAGGACAACCTCCTGGTCTGGATGCCGCCAGCAACATCCGTTTATAACTTGTTCCTTGGCAAGAACGGTCTGACATCTGTCGCACCAGTTCACATATGTCCTCTTCTTGTAAGCAAGTCCCTTCTCGTACATCTTTAGGAAGATAAGCTGCTCCCATCTATAGTAGGAGGGATCGCACGTAGCCAACTCACGGGTCCAGTCGTAGCTGAATCCAATCCTCTTCAGCTGCGACTTCATGCTGGCGATATTCTCGTAGGTCCAGGTGTGCGGATGGGTACGGTTTTCTATTGCCGCGTTTTCGGCGGGAAGACCGAATGCATCCCATCCCATGGGATGGAGGACGTTTTTGCCCCGCATCCTCTTATACCTGGCTATCACATCACCGATAGTATAGTTTCTTACATGCCCCATATGGATCTTTCCCGAGGGATACGGGAACATCTCCAGCAGGTAATACTTGTCCATTGCAGGATCCTTCTTAACCTCAAAGAGGCTTTCTATTTCCCAGTATTCCTGCCACTTCTTTTCCAGTTCCTGCGGTCTGTACTTCACTGTAACTAGTCACCTGTTAAAAAAGTTATTTAGGTTGCTTAGGCTGTAGGCTTTCACGTCCCGTTTACTCCACTGATGATAATCTTTTTGGTTCAGCCGATTAATGAGTATGCTATATTAATAATATGCCTCTTTCTTGTCGTGTTTGACCCATGTCACTCTCTTTTAGACGACGAAGTTATTCGGAAGCACAATAATTACGTAAGATGCCACCCAGGCGGGCGGAATACTTATGAGGCGTTAGAGACTTCCCGAATCCGGCCAAGCATGGAGAAAGCTACCCGCCCGCCTCGTCTTAATTTTTGCGGTGTCATTGCACATAAACGAGTTCGCCGTCACAAAGAGAGTCCCATGGGTCAAACATCAGCTCGATAGGTTTTAGTCTTTTAGTCCTTTATATACTCATTAACCGGATGATTCCATTTTTTCTGTTTCCTGCATCCGGGACCTGTTTTTATTGTCAATAATAATAGAAAAATCAGGTATTGTTTTAAGGTATTTCTTTAATCTTTTAATAATATAATCCAGCATATCCATAAACCTGACTTCCATTGAAAAAACAATCTTCAAATCAAAATCCTGCTCGTCTTTATGGTTTCTATAATACGCCCTTAACAAACCTTTTGCGGATGCCTCAATATGAGAGGTATATTCAGCCTCCAGACCCTCAATTACAGGGACATGTATACCGAATTCATGTACACCGAGCTTATCAAGTGTATTTCCTAACTTTCCGGCCTCTTCCTTTAAAACGGAGGTCGAGAATTCCGATTGCGGCCCCAAGCCGTGAAACAAAAGCTTATCAGCCTTGATCATATTCTCGGTGGCGACAAGAAGATTCTCACCCCGATCCCCGGTCCATCGCTCATCTTCCAATAATTTTGAAAGACCCCCGATCATCTTTCTGTTAAGACTGGAAAGGGCACCCATGTTAATGCTGGGTCTTTGAAATACAAGGACGGAAACGGCTTGGCACCAGATATCTTCAAGGGGACGGTCGGAAAATCTTATATCAGGTCTCATGGGTTTTTATTAATAGTGGAATAAAAATGATAATATCTGTTTCGGGCGGATTGAGCCGATATCCGGACCACGAAACAGGGGGCGATCATAACTTACCGTGTTCAACGGGGATATTGTCCTTAATCCTGTTGAATATATTGTCCAAAACCCCGTTTATAAACGAACTCGACTCTTCAGTTCCATACCTTTTGCCCAGTTCAACCGCTTCATCAATGGAAACCTTGTAGGGTATCTCCTTCCTGTAAAGCATCTCATAGGCGGCAAGTCTCAAAATGCTCCTGTCAACTACCGACATCCTTTCAATACGCCAGTTCTTTGAAGAACGTCTTATCACTTTATCCAGATGTTCTATGTTTTCGCGAACACCACGTACCAGTTCCCCGGAAAAGGCCCTGGCGGATTTGGATGAATCAAAATTCTCACACACCAGTTCAACCATTTCATCCTGATCCACCGAGCTGAATTCCATGGCAAAAAGGATCTGGATAGTCAGTTCACGGGCTTTTCGTCTTGTTCCCATAGGTTATATTCTCAAAGAACTTTTAAAATAATACCCGAGATAGGCACGGTCTCCGGGCGCTGTTAACGACCGTATACTCTAGCAGGACTATTTGATTAATCGCCCTATTCTAATTCCTTGAACAGATTCACCATTTCCATGGCTGAAATTGCCGCGTCCCATCCCTTGTTTCCTGCCTTGGATCCGGCCCTCTCAATAGCCTGCTCCAAGTTATCCGTGGTTAATACGCCGAATGTAATAGGAACATTGCTCTCAAGGGAGACATTGGCTATACCTTTCGATACCTCTGCCGCAATATAATTAAAATGAGGCGTATCCCCTCTAATCACCGCGCCCAGACAGATAATGGCATCATAATTACCGCTTTTAGCCAACCTCTTCGCGGTTGCAGGTATCTCAAAGGACCCGGGAACTCTGACCAGAGACACCTTTTCTTCATCAACTCCATGTCTTATCAATGCATCCATGGCCCCTTCCACCAGCTTGGAGCTGACAAAGTCATTAAACCTGCTTACGATAATAGCGAATCTGAAACCCTCCGCCGAAATCCTTCCTTCCAAAATCCTGGGCATAAGAAAACTCCTTGGTTATATTTATTATTATAAGATAAAGCTAATCCTTCTTCCCCAATTCCATCATGTGCCCGAGCCTATGGCACTTGGTCAACAGATATTTCATATTCTCAGGCCTCGGCTCGGTCTCGATGGGTACCCTGTCCTTTATGACCAGACCGTAACCCTCCAGCCCTTTTACTTTTCGCGGATTATTTGTCATGATCCTCATGTTCCGGATACCGAGAGCGCAAAGGATCTGCGCGCCCACTCCATAGTCTCTCAAATCAGCTTCAAAACCAAGTTCCTCATTGGCCTCGACCGTATCGCGTCCTTTATCCTGAAGCTCGTAGGCCCTCACCTTGTTTGCCAGACCTATACCCCGACCCTCCTGTTGCAAATAAAGGATAACTCCCCTGCCTTCCTTCTGAACCATCGCCATGGATTTTTTCAGCTGAGTTCCACAATCGCACCTGTAGGAACCGAACACATCACCAGTGAGGCATTGGGAATGTACCCTCACCAGTATGTCCTTTTCAGGGTCAATATCCCCTTTTACCAGGGCCAGGTGTTCATAGTCATCAATATCATTCACAAAGGCCATGGCCTTAAATTCTCCAAAAGGTGTGGGCAGAACCGTCTCCGCTACCTTATGGACAAAAGACTCATTTTTCATCCTGTATGCTATAACATCGGAAACGGTGGCTATCTTTAAGCCATGTTTCTCGGCAAATTTGACCAGGTCGGGCATGCGGGCCATAGTACCGTTATCATTCATAACCTCACAGATAACACCCGCGGGTTTCAGTCCCGCCAGTCTGGTAAGGTCCACGGATCCCTCGGTCTGCCCCGTCCTGAAAAGTACGCCTCCCCTCCTTGCCCTGAGGGGAAACACGTGTCCCGGTTGAATGAGGTCCTCCGGCTTTGCGTCATCCGCGACGGCTGTACGAATGGTATGCGCCCTGTCCGCGGCAGAGACACCTGTAGTCACTCCTTCCCGCGCCTCTACGGATACAGTAAATGCGGTATTGAACGGTGAACGGTTATCCTGAACCATCAGGGGAAGCTTCAATCTTTCGACTATATCAGGGGCCATAGACAGGCAAATAAGCCCCCGTCCGTATTTAGCCATGAAATTGATTGCCTCCGGGGTAACCTTTTCTGCAGCCATGGTTAGGTCGCCCTCGTTTTCCCTGTCCTCATCATCCACAAGGATAATCATTTTCCCCTGTCTAAGGTCTTCCAGTACATCCTCTATCTTTGCCGTACTCATTTTACCTAATCAGCAAACCCGAATTTTTCCAGCATCTCCATATCGATAGTGGAGCGTGACTCATCTTTCCCGGATTTACTGTCCTTTTCCATGAGTTTTTCAATATATTTCGCGATAAGATCCGTCTCTATATTTACCGGATCTCCGACATTTTTTTTGAGAATAGTTGTTGTCGAGGCAGTCTCGGGTATGATATTCACCTCAAAGAATTTATCTTCACAAAGATTTATGGTAAGGCTTATCCCGTCCACTGCTATAGAACCCTTCTCAATGGTGTACCTTGATATGCCTTCATCCACGCCTACCCTTATAACCCAGGATTTCTGAACCTGCTCCTTTCGAAGGATTATACCCACACCATCTACATGGCCCGATACCATATGCCCTCCCAGCCGTGCCGATAGAGTCATAGCCTTCTCCATATTGACTTCATCCCCGCGCTTCAATCCACCCAGGGTGCTTAGGGACACGGTCTCTTCCGAAGCGTACATACTCAACATGCCTCCCTTTATTGATGTAACCGTCAGGCAAACCCCGTCTACACAGATACTGTCTCCTTGCCGGCAATCTGTCACGTCAAAAAGAGGCGTAATGGTCAAATTGAGGTCCTTGCCGGTCTTCGTAATATATCTGATCTTTCCCCTGCCTTCAATCAGTCCCGTAAACATGAGTTATTATCCCTGCTCGGAGTCTATCTAAAAATCCAAAAACCTTTTTGTAAATGACCTATCACCTGAAGCTGGTAGCTTTAGGAGCCAAGGATTTTAGGATTCAAAGGTTCAAATAAAAACCATATTAAAACCTTTTTTGTCCCTTGAACCCTCGGCCTTTTGAACCCTTGAACTCTGTTTAATTAATAATCTATGAAGGCCTAACCTAAAAACAGGTGTCTTTTTCCATTCCCGGAAGAAGAGAATAATCAGCGTATCCAATAATCAGTATATCGTCACCAAATCGTTTTATTCTTATATCCTTCATCATCAGTGATTCATCCACTTTTTCGGGCCCCGCACCTCGAGCCATAGGGATTCCGTCATCTCCTCCAAAAACTCGGGGAGCCTTAAAAACATAAAACTTGTCAATCAGTCTTTCACATATCATGGAACCCATTACCCGTGATCCGCCTTCCACCATAACGGAGGTGATGGACCTCCTGCCAAGTTCATTCATCAGGGCGTTCAGGTCCACCATCCCTTCCTTTAGCGGGCATATAAAGGTGGATACCCCTTCCCTCTCCACTGTTTTCAGTAATCCGGGATTGATATTCTCACCTACCACAAGAAGTGTGGTTATATCGGGATCCGGATTAAGCACTCTCGCATTATGAGGGATTCTTAAATGAGTATCAACTATAATACGAAGCGGATTTCCTCCCTTCTTTTTCCCGGTCCTCTTGGTAAGCAAGGGATCATCGGTAATAACGGTCCCCGCTCCCACAAGTATTCCGTCAACCATGCCCCTTAATCGATGCGCAAAACGGCGCGATTGCTCGTTGGTTATCCATTTGGCTTGACCTGTGGAGGTAGCAGACCATCCATCCATAGTCAAGGCTGATTTTGCGATCACAAAAGGACGACCCGTGACGATATATTTTATGTATACCTCATTCAACCTGCGGCACTCGGATTCAAGCACCCCCGACCTTACTTCAATACCCCTTGCCCTCATAAATTCAGCCCCTCCCCCTGAAACATTCGGGTTCGGGTCCGGCATCCCGATCACCACCCTTTTAAGGCCGCTTTTTAAGATGACCAGGGTGCAAGGAGGTGTCCGTCCATAATGATTACAGGGCTCAAGATTCACATATAAAGTATCGCCAGCCTCAGCCTTTCCCCCAAGCTTGGACAGGGCCTCGGCTTCCGCGTGGAGCAACCCCGCCTTTTTATGACAGCCGGAAGCAATAATCCTCCCCTCTCGGACAATTACCGCCCCCACCATGGGATTCGGGGAAGTCTTTCCCAGGCCTTTTTTGGCGAGGTGAAGGCACTCTTTTATAAATCTTTTATCTGGGTCGTCCATAAGGGATTATTATATTTCATCCGGTTAATGAGTACGTAAAGAAGTAAAAGATTAAACCTTATAAAAAGTACCTTAATGGCCCATGGCCCATATAGCATAAAATATTTAGATATCATTAACTAGCTTACTCATTAACCGGATGAACCATTATTATTTAATTCAATAACGGTGGGCACAGCAATCCACTGAATGATGGGTGATAAGGGATGTATAAAGCGGCTGGAAGAGCTTAATTACCTTTCTCTGTTCTGGCCTTGAGAATATCTTCAAGCTCAGCCATAAATTCATTTATATCCTTGAACTGTCTATAAACGGAAGCAAACCGGACATAGGCCACTTCATCCCAATCCTTGAGATTACTGATGACCCTCTCCCCGATCTCTGTACTATCAACTTCTTTTTTACCAAGCTCATGAAAATAGATTTCCAATGAGTCCACGAACTCTTCGATCTTTGTAATGCTTATAGGCCTCTTCTGACAGGCCTTCTTTATACCCTCGGTAATCTTATCACGGTTGAAGGGCTCGCGCCTTCCATCCTTCTTGACAACCATGGGGAGGATTTCTTCCAACTTTTCATAGGTGGTAAATCTCCTACCGCATTTCAAACACTCTCTCCTCCTTCTGATTGTCCGTCCGTCCTTGCTCAATCGGGAGTCAATAACCTTATTATCAAGCTTACCGCAGTAAGGACATCTCATAGATTTAACCTTTCCGGCTTAAAATCGGTCTGGGCAATCACCCTGTCGGATAAAGGATCATCGCATCCATCTTCATAATACATTTTTATAATGCCGCTATTCATTAACATTTTGGGACATATTACACAAGGCTTATTTACACGATTAAAGGATCAATCCGTTAACAGGAATTAAGCAACCTTCCATCTTTACGATAACATTCCTATCCACATGAAGTCCACAACATAGTTCATCACTCTTTCTCGATTGCACGGAGGAATAAACCCTATATTTGCTCCTGATCCATAAATTCATATATCGGAAATTCAGAGCATAACTCCCTTGCGGTATTACTGGCATCTCTTATAACATCTTCATCTCCGGGTTTTTCCAGTATGTTCCTGATCAGGCCCGCTATGATTCTCATCTCTGGCTCTTTCATTCCCCTTGTGGTAAGAGCGGGCGTTCCTATTCTCAAGCCGCTGGTCACCCGGGGACTCCTTTTATCGAAAGGCACCGTATTCTTGTTGCTGTATATACACGCCCTCCCCAGGGCATCTTCAGCTTGGAGACCTGTTATCCCTTTTGAGGTAAGGTCAATAAGGATCAAATGGTTATCCGTCCCCCCAGAAACAAGATCAAAACCCATTTCCATCAACTGTTCAGCCAGGAATTTGGCATTTTTAACAACCTGCTGTTGATATGTCTTGAATTCAGGTCTCATGGCCTCGGCGAAGCAAACCGCTTTGGCCGCTATAATATGCATCAGCGGTCCTCCCTGAATGCCCGGGAAAATTCCCCTGTTCAGGACTTGAGCATGCTCTTCTCCTGAAAGGATGATCCCTCCTCTCGGCCCCCGGAGTGTCTTGTGGGTGGTGGAAGTAATAAAGTCTGCCTCTCCCACCGGGGTGGGGTGCAGGTCGGAAACGATCAGCCCTGCTATATGTGCTATATCCGCCATAAGATAGGCGCCTACTTCACGGGCGATCTCTCTGAATCTTGAAAAATCAATCCTTCTGGGATATGCGCTGGCCCCCACGATAATCATCTTAGGCCTGTTTCTTTTTGCCAGGTCACGTACCTGATCATAATCGATCATCTCAGTTTCCGGATTCAAACCATATGACACGGAGACGAAAAGGTCGCCGGAAAAACTCACACTGCTGCCGTGAGTAAGATGACCTCCGTGGGTGAGACCCATACCCAGAATGGTATCCCCGGGCCTAAGGAAAGAGAAGTATACCGCCATGTTGGCCTGGGACCCTGAATGGGGCTGGACATTGACATACTCAGCGTTGAACAATGCCTTCGCCCTTTCCACAGCAAGGTTTTCCACTAAATCAACATATTCGCAGCCGCCGTAATAACGATTATCAGGATATCCTTCGGCATACTTATTTGTCATAATGTTGGCCTGGGCCTCAAGTACCGCCCTGGATACATAATTCTCCGAAGCTATCATTACCAGAGAATTCTTTTCCCTTTCCACTTCTCTTTTGATAGCATCGGTCACCTCAGGATCAACTTTTTTAAGGTCCATCTCCTTCAAGACATTCTCCTCAACAATCAATCAGATCAAGCCTCCTACTGTGTCTACCTCCCTCAAATGCCGTAGTAATAAAAACCTCAACCATTTCAAGGGCAAGTCCGAAACCGATCACGCGACCGCCCATTACCAGAATGTTGGCATCATTGTGCTGCCTGCTCATCCGCGCTGTATATATATTATGACATAATGCCGCCCGTACCCCCTTATAACGATTCGCGGCCATTGACATTCCTATCCCCGATCCGCATATCAATATACCCTTTTCATATTCTCCGGCCGCCACGGCTTCGGCTACCTTCCGGGCTATTATGGGATAATCAAAGGATTTCCTGTCATAAACACCCACATCTGTAATCCTGTGTTGGGAATCATTCTCCAGAAAAAGCCTGCATTCCTCTTTCATGTCGTAGCCGGCATGGTCTGAACCGATCATAATATCCATAGAAATCCTTACTCTAAGTTTGTCCTTTCATTATCCAATGTCTTCCTTCACCCTCTCCAACTACAGATTTAAGCCCTTCGCCTCCTGCAACCCTTATGTTGATCAATTCTCTTGAAGATGATGCCTATCGTTAAAATCAATCCTAAAAAGAAATTTTAAGGTTCAAAGGCCTTAAAAACCAACGATGCGTTGGTCCCGCCGAAACCGAATGAGTTGGACATGGCTACCTTCACATTTGCCTCTCTCGCCTTGTTGGGGACATAATCCAAATCGCATTCTGGGTCAGGAGTCTCATAGTTTATGGTCGGAGGGATAATGCCATGCTTGATTGTCAAAACAGAATAAATGGCTTCAACACCACCGGTACCTCCAAGTAGATGTCCTGTCATGGATTTTGTTGAACTCAAAGCCAGTTTATAAGCATGTTCTCCAAACAGTTTCTTAACTGCCTTTGTCTCTGAAAGGTCGTTAAGTTGAGTCGACGTACCGTGGGCGTTTATATACTCCACATCTTCCGGCTTTAATCCCGCCGTCTCAATAGCCATGGACATACAATTTACAGCGCCTTGACCCTCAGGATCCGGTGCCGATATATGGTAGGCATCGCCGGACAACCCGTAACCCACTATCTCCGCGTAAATATCGGCCCCTCTTTCCAGGGCGCTGTTCATTTCCTCAAGTATCAATATACCGGCGCCCTCGCCTATAATAAAGCCGTCCCGCTTCAGATCAAAGGGGCAGGACGCCTTTTCAGGTTTATCATTTCGACAAGACAGAGCCCGCATGGAACAAAAGCCTCCCACAGCGAGAGGGGTGATAACCGCTTCAGATCCTCCGGTGATCATAGCCTCGGCCAATCCTTCCTGGATCAACCGGAAAGACTCTCCAACCGAGTGACAACTGGCCGCGCAGGCCGTCTCTATGGATAAATTTGGCCCCTGTGCCCCAAATTCTATGGCTATCATGCCAGGTAGCATATTGGCGATAATACCAGGAATAAAAAACGGGCCTATCTTTCGAGGGCCATCTTCAAGGAGCCTTTTATGGAAATGTTCAATCATTGCCAGGCCTCCCAATCCTGAACCCGTGATGCAGCCGATCCTCCCCTTGTTACCTGAATCTATTTTCAGGCCCGAATCCTCCATGGCCATTTTGGCTGATGCCATCCCATAGTGTATAAAGATGTCAAATCTCCTTGCCTGCTGTTTATCCATGAAATCTTCAGATCTGAAATCATTAACTTCGCCGGCAATGCGGCACGGGAAGTCGGATGCATCGAATCTGGTTATAGGCCCGATACCGGGTTTTCCGGCACATACGCACTCCCAGTTCTTTTCCACACCCGTACCCAGGGGAGTCACCATTCCCAAACCTGTGACCACTACCCTTCTTTTCATATTACTCCACTCCTTTTTAGCTTCGACTTACGGTTGCATATGGCCCTAAATCTATTGCCCCAGCGCCTTATTGATATAATCTACAGCATCCTGAACCGTAACAATCTTTTCAGCCTCCTCATCCGGTATGGAGATATCATACTCCTCCTCAATAGCCATTATCAATTCAACCTGATCAAGGGAATCAGCACCCAGATCATCCACAAAAGATGCGGACAGCACCACATCATCCTCCGAAACATCCAGCTGTTCACTTATAATTTCTGAAACCTTTTCCACAACTTCAGACATTTAACGATTCCTCCTTGTTACTGTTCTAAAGATAATTTTGGTTTAATTACATAAACATACCGCCGTTAACGTGAATAATCTGACCCGTAATATATCCGGCAGAGCCGGAGCACAGCCAATAGACTGCCTCCGCTACTTCCCTAGTGGTTCCCAATCTGCCCAGGGGAATCTGTTGCAGATAAGATTCTATGACCTGGTCGGGAAGCGAGGCGATCATTTCCGTTTCTATAAAGCCCGGCGCCACAGCATTCACTCTTATGCCTCGTGAGGCCACCTCCCTTGCGATGGTCTTGGTGAAGCCCATAATACCGGCCTTGGAAGCTGCGTAGTTCGCCTGCCCAGCATTTCCTGTCTGACCGGCAATCGAGGCTATACTTACCACACTGCCTTTCCTTTGCTTGATCATCGACCTGAGAACGGCCTTTGTGCAGTTAAAAACACTCTTCAGATTTACATCAAGCACAAGGTCCCAATCGTCCTCCGACATCCTCAATAAAAGCCCGTCTCTTGCAATTCCTGCGTTATTTACAAGCACATCCACTTTTCCGTATGTGGATATTATATCTTTGAACACGGAGTCCACTTGTTTTTTGGAAGACACGTCTATCTTGTGAATCTCCGGGCTGCAACCCATTCCCGTAAGTTGGTGGCTGGTTTCAAGAGAATCCCGGTCATCCGGGTCATAATGCAATATAATAAGCCTTGCCTTCTCTTCAGCAAATCTGAGGGCCACGGATCTTCCGATACCCCTTGATCCACCCGTTATGACGACTACTCGCCCCTTATCTTCCATCTTCTCCTCAATACATATTTGATATTATCCTGTCTGGATTAAATAGTCATGCCCGACATCCCGCAGCAACCCAGCCAGCCTCTCCTGGGCCTGATTTCCCACATAATCTACAGCCATCTTAACGGCATTCTTTACAGCCATGGCCGAAGCATTACCATGACATACAATGCCCACCCCCCTGATGCCTAATATCAAAGCACCGCCATACTCCTCCCAATCCAGCGTCCCCATAAATCTGTTAAAAAAACTGCGGCCGAAGAGCGCGAGTATCCTCCCGGTAAATGAACCTTCCATCCTTTCCTTCAGCCTGAAGACAACTGAATCCGCAAGCCCTTCCGACAGCTTCAATACCACATTCCCAATAAAACCATCGCATACCACTACCTGAATTCGGCCTGAAAATATATCTCGGCCTTCCACGTTACCAACGAAATTCAAAGGGCTTTTCTTTAACAGGTTATAGGCCAGCCTGACCTTTTCGTTTCCTTTTCCCGCCTCCAGACCGACATTCAATATGCCCACCCTGGGTCTTTGCATCCCCAGACAGGCCACGGCAAAGGCGTCTGCCATAATGCCGAATTGTAATAAGTGAACCGGCCTGCAATCAACATTTCCTCCGGCATCTATAAGAATCACCTTGCCTTTATCACCCGGCATAACACATGCGAGGGCAGGCCTTTCGATACCCTCAAATTTTCCCAGGGTTATTATAGCCGCGGCTATTGTAGCCCCTGAATTCCCCGCACTTACGACCGCATCCGCCTTGCCCTTTTTCACCAGATCAAAGGCTACCCGTATTGATGAATCCTTTTTGTCTCGGACGGCCTTTAGGGGTGATTCGTCCATGAGGACGGACTCCTGGCAATGATGCACCCTAACACGCCCGGTTTTATCTTTTCCCTCCAGTTCAACGGATATAGATTCAGAATCCCCTACGAGTGTGATATCAACGCCCAAATCCTGGGAAGCCTCAAGAGCGCCCTGAACAACCACTTTCGGAGCATCATCACCCCCCATGGCATCCACGGCGATATTCATGTTAAATCTCTTCTGTTTTTATTATTGTTCTTCCCCTGTACGTACCACAATGACTGCACACATGATGGGGTAATACCGGCTCATGACATTTGGGGCAAGTGGATAGGTTCGGCATTGTGATATGATCATGGGATCTTCTCGTGTCCCGTTTGGATTTTGATTTTTTCCTTTTCGGCACCGCCATATCTTGTATCTTTTCTCCTTCTATTATTAGGTGTTATCACCTGCATAAATCCGGTTAACTTATTTGTCTTTACATCGGCACTCTCCCTTGTTCAGGTTGCCGCCACAAATGGGACACAACCCGAGACAGTCTTCCTTGCAAAGGGATCTTACAGGCAGGGATAGATAGAACTGTTCTCGAATTATCTCATCCATATCTATCTCTTCACCTCTAATAAAACCGATCTCCATATCTTCTTCCGTCAACTCAATCTCCGCCCCTTCCATATCCGGTGGGGGCATGACTAATAATACCCTGAAATCGGCCCTTAGATCCCGGCGGTAGGGCTCAAGACACCTATCGCACAATAGCTGGACCGATCCTTCCAGGGTCCCTTCCAGCACATATTTGTCTCCCGCCCTGTAGATATCAGCCCTTACCGTCAAAGGTGTATCGAGACATATGAACTGGCCATTTTCAACCTCGGGTCGCAACCAATCCTTGTCCAGGCTGAATTTGAAACTCTTAGTTCCTTCACGAGGAATGGTTTTGATATCAATAATCATTATGGAATCTTTTGATATCCACCCAGGCTATGAACTTTAAACATCCGGCCCGCCTTATTGATTCCTAGTTTTGATCGAACGCCTTCTTGGTCTAGGACAAATGAACCGGATTCGTAATCAGTATCAAAATATTAAAGAAAAATAAGCTTTGTAATATATATTACAGGGTTTATTTGTCAAGAAAATTAACATGTTCTATCCTTTGTGCGGCAAAAAGAGCCCCAAAATGGAAAGCCTGCACTCCTGAAGCTTCAGACTCCGCTATGCCCGAATCCTCCTCCCCCCCGTTCGGTGGAATCCAATTCATCTACCTCTACCAGAGCCGCCCGGTATACCTTGCTTATAATCATCTGGGCTATTCGATCACCCCTTTTTATGGTAAACGGTTTTTCTCCCAAGTTTATCATTATAACACCTATCTCCCCCCTGTAATCCGAATCGATTGTGCCCGGACTGTTAACCAATCCGATACCATGTTTCAAAGATAATCCGCTACGGGGCCTTATCTGGCCTTCATATCCAGGGGGAATAGAGACAGCCACACCGGTGGGAATCAGTTTTATCTCCCCAGGTTTCAACAATAAAGGCTCTTTTACTGAGGCCCTGATATCGATACCCGAAGAGCCTTCTGTTTCGTAATCAGGCAAGGGAAGATTAAGGCTGCTTTCCAGTCGTTTGATCTTGACAGATATCCGTTCCAATGATCTGAGTCCTCTTTGCACTCTGCTGGTCTTTCCCCTATGTCCCGATAAAATCCATAATATTGATCTCCTGACTCATATGCGGCCAATCTATCAGGGAAAATACCAACGGGACACAGCCGCATATCTCTGAAACAAATGACCCCTGAGGTCCACTGAGGTCCAGGTTATGCTTCCTGAAATGGTCTAAATTCTCCTTTCCTATTCCTACGTCCTTTCTGAGTTGCGTATTGTGATACAGATTAAAGCCTTTCGCCAAGGGCCGCCTTTCTTGACAGCGCTATCTTTCCGTTTTTGTCCACATCAATGACCTTAACCAGTACCTCATCGCCCTCATGAAGTACGTCGGTTACCTTGTTTACCCTAACCTTGTCCATCTGAGAGATATGAATCAGCCCGTCAATCCCGGGCAGGATTTCTACAAAGGCTCCAAAATCCATAATCTTTCTTACCTTCCCCATATATAATTTGCCCACCTCGGCATCCTGTATTATCTCATTTATCATCTCAAGAGCGGCCTTTGAGGTATCTCCGTCCGGAGACGCAATCATAACATTGCCTTCATCATCCACATTTATGGAAGAGTCTGTCTTGGCACTGATCTCCCGTATTACCTTTCCGCCGGGTCCGATAAGAAGTCTGATCTTTTCAGGTTTGATCTTCATCTTGGCAATAACCGGCGCATACTCCGACACCTGGGGCCTGGATCGGGAAATAGATGCATTCATCCTGTCCAAGATGGACAGCCGTGCTTCTTTTGCCTGGGCAAGGGCCTTCTCCATCACCTCCTTGGTAACACCCTCGATCTTTATATCCATCTGCAGAGCGGTTATCCCCTCACTGGTGCCGGTTATCTTGAAATCCATATCCCCGCAATGGTCCTCATCCCCCAAGATATCGGTCAGTACAACCGTCTTTTCTCCCTCTTTGATAAGACCCATGGCCACTCCCGCCACTGCCTCCTTAACGGGAACCCCCGCGTCCATAAGAGAAAGGGAGCCGCCACAAACACTGGCCATGGAGGATGACCCATTCGACTCAAGTATCTCCGAAACCACACGGATGGCATATTGAAACTCATCCTTGCTGGGGATAACAGGCAGAAGAGCCCGCCTGGCCAAGGCACCGTGCCCTATCTCTCTCCTGCCGGGACCCCCGATTCTTTTGGTCTCTCCCACACTGTAAGGCGGAAAATTATAATGCATTATAAAATTTCTAAACACATTCCCGTATATGGTATCTATCCTCTGCTCATCCATTTCAGTGCCCAGAGTGGTTAATACCATGGCCTGGGTTTCACCCCTTGTGAAAAGTGCCGAACCATGGACCCGGGGCAATATCCCTACCATACATTCTATTGGCCTTACTTCCGTGAAAGATCGGCCATCAATCCTTCGTTTCTCGTCCAATATCATCCTGCGGACCATCATCCTCTCCAGGTCATGGATTATCTCTTTTATCTCGGCTTCCCTTAATCGATATTCTTCAGGAAGTTTTTCTATTGTCGATTCCAAGACCTGTTTTTTCTTTTTCTGGCGCACTTGTTTATCGCCTATGTTGATTACCTCTTGTAGCAAAGGAGTGACCGCCTCCTTTACCTTAGCTTCCAGCTCCTCGTCTTGCTCAGGGATTGTTATAGCCCTTTTCTGTTTGCCCACTTCATTTTTCAGCTCCATCTGCATATCCAGCATGGGTTGCAGGGCACTGTGGCCATAGAATATGGCGTCAATCATTTCGGCCTCGGAGATAAAATTGGCTCCACCTTCCACCATGACTACTGCCGAACGATTGCCGGCTACGATAAGGTTGATATCAGTTTCATCCTGCTGACTGATTGTGGGATTAATTACAAATTTACCTCCTATCCTCCCCACCCTCACAGCGGCTATCGGACCGTCAAAAGGAATATCAGATACTTCAAGAGCGGCCGAAGCGCCGAGTACCGCTAGGACATCAGACTCATTCTGCCTGTCTGTGGAAAGAACGCTTGCTATTATCTGTATCTCGTTATTGTAGTTCTTTGGAAAGAGGGGACGTAAAGGCCGGTCGATCAGACGGGCTGTCAGGGTCTCCTCCTCACCAGGTCTTCCTATCTCCCTGCGAAAATAATTTCCCGGAAATCTTCCACCTGCATATGACATTTCCTTGTATTCAACGGTCAGGGGGAGGAAATCCACTCCCTCTCGCACTTCATCCGTTGAAACCGCGGTTACTAGAACGACTGTTTCACCAAGAGTTACTACAACGGATCCGCTTGCCTGTTTAGCCACCCTGCCTGTTTCAATGGATAATCTATTGTTATTAATTTCTATTACGGATGTCTTTATCATTTTTTTCTCCTTCACCATCATAAGGATTTATCCGAAGGATGGGAATATTCAATCTGTCGAGAATAAATACCCTTCCTCGCTTTCATTTTTTCATTACTATTTTCTAATACCCAGCTCCTTTATGACTTGCTGGTATCTGGTCAAATCCGATCTTTTTAAATAATTGAGTAGTTTTCTTCTCTGCCCCACGAGCTTAAGCAGGCCTCTCCTTGAATGATGATCCTTTTTATGTATCTTGAAATGTTCTGTGAGATAATTTATCCTGTTACTCAAAAGGGCTATCTGAACTTCAGGTGAACCTGTATCGTTGCCGTGCAATTTGAACTTGTCAATAATCTCTTTCTTGGTTTCTGTATTTAAAACCACTTCCCGCACCTCCTTCAAAATGGATTTATAGTTTATTCCCCCTCCGCCTTTAGGTAAATATCTCCTCCCCCGCATATATTCCAGGATAAGACAACATCCCTTAGGAGGTCCTAACAAACAAAGGGAGCCATATGATCCTTTCTAATTGAAAACCCTTATATTCCTCAACCAATCTCCATTACGGTCACCCGGAAAGCCGCTTATTTCCATGATAGCTACTAATGACGGTCCGTTCACAATCTTGATAAAACCTTTCTGAATGTCATAAAGAACTTTCTCATCCGCCACTTCGTACCACGCCGGCCTGTAACCGTTCCTTATCTTTTCAGCTGTTTTAACGTCCACCTGTGACTCCTTCAAACCGGGCAATGCATCGTTGAGGGTTATCACGTTATTCCTGAAGGCGGTTCCCTGTTCGGCAACCCGGATCCGTTCCTGGTTGAGGGCATCCTTCACATGGAAACGGCCTGTGGACAATCTCCTCAAAGAGCTGAGGTGTGCTACAGAGTCCAAATGCCTTCCTATATCCACGGCCAGGCTCCTGATATACGTCCCTCCCGAGCAGACCACATCTATTGTAATGACCGGCATATCAATGGAGAGAATATCCAACGAACGGATCGTTACCGTCCTTTTCGGCAGTTCCATACTGACACCCTTCCTGGCTAATTTATATGCCCGTTTGCCTTTGAGATTGACTGCCGAATATGCAGGCGGCACCTGCTCAATCTCCCCTACCAGCTTAAGGATCCTTTTCTTTATCTCTTCGGGTTTGAGAACAGGTACATCTTTAGTGCATACGACGCGGCCTGTAGGATCCAGAGTGTCCGTTTCAACCCCCAGTTTTATTGAAGCCACATACCTTTTTTCCTCCGCCATGAGGTACCTGAAAAGCTTTGTACCCTGCCCCAGGAGCACTATAAGCAATCCGGTAGCAAATGGATCCAGAGTGCCGGCGTGACCGACCTTTTTGAGGTTCAGGACCTTCCTTACGTTCTTCACTATGTCAAATGAAGTTTCTCCCTCATTCTTGTCTATCAATAATATCCCATCGAATTGATAATCGCGGGGACCATGTCTTCCCCTGTCCGTTTTCTGGTGCATCATTATTCAAGAAAGTTTAATAATAAGATCATATCCGTCTAGACGGTTATGGTGTCTTCCTCTCTTAATTTATTAAAAAGCCTTTCCATCCTTTCACCCTTTTCCAGGGTTGGGTCAAATTCGAAAACCATATTCGGCACATATTTGAGTTTGCAACGAATACCTATCTCCCTTTTAATATAACCTTTTGCGCTATCGAGTCCGGCCTGGGCTTCCATAACCTCATCTCGATCTCCTAAAACACTGAAAAAAATCCTGGCATGTCTAAGGTCATTACTGAGGTTAATTCCCGTAATGGTTATCCCTTTGACCCTGGGATCTTTAACCTTTTTAGTCAATAGGTCGGCAATACCTCTCAAAATCTGATCACCGACTCTCACTGCCCTTTTACCTGCCAGCATAATAATATCTCCACTGTCAATGAATCCCTATATCTTACACCCTTTCTTCATATATTAAGTATCTCGGTCTTTGTGTTGATAATCTCGGCCAAATACAAAGATTCGAGAAAGGAAAGCACATCGGCAAGTGAGGAATCGATATGCCGCCTGTCATTTCCCACGGTGCTGACCCCCAATTCTATCTTTTGCCATTTGTCATTGGAGCCCACCTCAGCGATAGCCACGTTAAACTTGTGTTTAACCTTATCCACCATGCTCCTTACGATTTTCCTCTTTCCTTTAAGAGAATGATTATTATGCAAATGGAACTCGATTATGATTGTTCCCACTACCATCTCTTACAATTCCGCCTGCGTTTTTTCGATGTGGTACACCTCTATGACGTCACCGGGCTTTATATCCTGGAAGGACTCAAGTACTATACCGCATTCATATCCGGATTGAACATCTTTAACATCACCTTTAAAACGTTTCAGAGAGGCGATTTTCCCGTCGAAGATAACGACTTCATCCCTTAAAAGGTGGGCCATGGCGTTCCTTTCAACCTGCCCGTCCGTAACGTAACATCCCGCGACAGTACCCACTTTGGAGACATTAAATACTTCCTTTACCTCGGCACGGCCAATGACGTTCTCCTTATAGACCGGTTCAAGCAGTCCTGCCAAAGCCTTGCGAATATCTTCAATGAGGTTATAGATAACATCGTAATATCGTATATCAACCCCTTCCCTTTCTGCGATCTGAACAACCCTGGGATTGGCACGGACCCTGAAACCGATTACGATAGCGTGGGAGGCGGAAGCAAGCATAACGTCCGATTCCGTTATGGCCCCCGTAGACGAATGGATCATTCTAATCTTAACCTCTTCCGTACCTAACTTTTTTAAGGACTCCGCAAGGGCCTCGAGAGAACCCTGGACATCCGCCTTTAGAATCAAATTGAGTTCCTTTATCTTCCCTTCTCTTATCTTCTCATAAAGATCTTCAAGGCTTACCACACCGCTTTTGGAGACCTCTCTTTCCTTTAATCTGGCCTGGCGATAGACGGCTATTTGTCTAGCGGTCTTTTCGTCCTTTACCACAATAAGCTCGTCGCCCGCCATAGGCACACCGGAAATACCGTGGATTTCAACGGGAACCGAGGGAAGCGCTGAATCTATATTTTTCCCCCGGTTGTTCATCATAGCCCTGATCCTGCCGTAGTTCTCTCCGCAGATGAAATAATCCCCCTTATTCAGCGTACCCTCCTTAATCAAGACCGTAGCCACGGAGCCTTTGCTTTTATCCAGCTTGGCCTCAATGATTGTGCCCCTCGCTGGCTTGTCGGGGTTGGCTTTTAATTCCAGGACCTCGGCCTGTAGCAGAATAAGTTCCATCAATTCATCGATACCTTCACCCGTCTTTGCAGATATATTGCCGAAGATGGTATTTCCGCTCCAGGCCTCCGGGACCAGATCCAATTCGGCCAGTTGCCGCATTACCTTTTCCGGATTGGCCTCTGGTTTATCTATCTTGTTAATAGCCACTATTATGGAAATGCCCGCCGCTCGCGCGTGGTCTATGGCCTCTTTTGTCTGCTGCATTACACCGTCATCGGCCGCAACCACCAAAATAATAATATCGGTTACCTTCGCGCCCCTTGCCCTCATAGCTGTGAATGCTTCATGGCCCGGCGTATCCAAGAATACTATATCTCCCCCTTTTGTCTCCACATAATACGCCCCAATATGCTGGGTGATGCCTCCGGATTCACCCCCGATGATGTTTGAATGTCCTATATAGTCAAGCAGAGAGGTCTTCCCGTGATCGACGTGGCCCATTATAGTTACAACGGAAGGTCTGGGCTTGAGATCTTCGGGGCTATCTTCAACACCTTCTACAATTCTGTCCAACTCAAAGGTATCCAGTTCCAGTTCATATCCGAAATCATCCGCAATAATAGAGGCCGTTTCAAAATCAATGGACTTGTTAATACTGGACATAACCCCCATTCCCAACAACTTTTTTAAAAGTTCTGATGCCTTAACACCCATTGCCTTGGCAAGGTCAGATACTGTTACACTTTCCTGTACCTTAAGCCTCCTCTTTATAGCCTTGGGAATCGTTATCTCGGTATGTTTCAGCTTTTTGGCCGTTTCCCTGGCCTTCTTCGCTGCCTTTCTATCCTTTATCCGGGGACCACGATCTTCATAAAGATCAGCCCTCTCAAATACTTCAAGTCTGCGATGGCGAAGCCGGACCCCGGAATCTTCCTCCTTTTTCTTACCCGGCTTCTTTTTGTCTTTCTTTTTCCTGGCGGCCTTTTCCACATCTTCAACCGGCTTGGGTATAACTTCCTCCACGGGCAATGATTCCAAATCAGGCTTCTTAACAGGCGGCTTTTCCTTCTCCTTTACCACCTTCTTTGGGGGCACTTCATCCGGCATCTTGATTATCTTGGCCGGCCGCTCCTTTGGTTTTTTTCTCGCCTTTTTTGCTGCAGGTTTGGCCGGAACCTCTACCGGCCCGGCTTTTTCAGACGGCTTCTCCTCTTTGGCTACCGCCTTTTTCTTGGGAGCAACTTTCTTTTCTAACGGCGTCTCCAAATCCTTGCCAGCCTCTTTTTTCTCGGCTAATTCTTTCTCCCCTGCTTTTGGGGCTACCTCTTCTACCTCTTCGGCGACAGGTGCTGCCGGTTCCTCTTTCTTTCCTGCTAACTCTTGGTCCTCAGGACCTATCTTGACGATCTTCTTCCGACGGCGAATAACAGTCGGCTTGATCCTTTTCTCTTCAATCATCTCAGATGTTTTGCCGCCGCTGACTATCTCTCTGGCCCTTCTTGCAGCATCCTCATCCAGAGTGCTCATATAGTTCTTTATATTCAGTCCGCCGGCCTTAATCTTATCAACCAGATCCTTGCTTTCCATATCAAGCTCTTTGGCCAGCTCATAGACCCTAATTTTTGCCATCTATCCCCCCAAAGCCTATTCTTATTTCCTTTCTTTCCTGCAGGCCACCTTTACTCTTGTTCATCGGTCGGCCCCTTTTCCAAACCTTCTTCCTCCTTATTGTCTTCCTTAAGCCCATCAATAATGAGACGTTTTTTCGCTGTTTCGATAAGCCTGGTTGCTTTTTCTTCACTTAACCCTTTAACATTAGTCAAATCATCAATAGATGCTTTGGCCACATCATCAACCGACCTGAAGCCTTCCTGATAAAGGTTTGTGGCCGTGGCTTCACCCACACCTTCCAGACTTAATAATGATTTATAAGCCTCCTTCAGATCCTTATTGTATTCCGTCTCGCTCGTAACATCCAGGCTCCATCCGGATATCTTTGAGGCAAGCCTTACATTCTGGCCTTTTTTCCCAATGGCGAGTGAAAGCTGGTCATCGGGGACCACAACTCCCATGGTCCGGTTTGCCTCATCAACAACAACCCTGGTTATCTCCGCCGGTGCCAGTGCATTACAGATAAATTTCGCCGGATCACGGTCCCAGGGAACAATATCTATCTTTTCTCCTCTCAATTCTTGTACGACCGCCTGAACCCTTGATCCTTTCATGCCCACGCAAGCCCCTACAGGATCCACATCACTATCCCTGGAGGAAACGGCGATCTTGGCCCTGCTCCCCGGCTCCCTGGCCACCTGGATAATACTTACTATTCCTTCTGAAATCTCCGGGACTTCATTCTCAAAAAGTACTGACAGAAAGTTAGGGTGCGTGCGTGAAAGGACTATCTGGGGACCGCGACTGAACTGTTTAACCTCCAGGATATAGGCCCTTATTCGATCGCCCTGCTTGTAGGACTCCTTCGGTATCTGTTCCTTCTGAGGAAGCTCCGCCTCCGCTCGTCCCAGGTTTACAATAATCCAACCCTTATCGAATCTCTGCACGATCCCGTGGATGATCTCCCCCCGCCTATCCTTAAAGTCATTAAACACATTGCTCCTTTCAGCATCCCTCAATCTCTGCATAATAACCTGTTTGGCCGATTGAGCCGCCACCCTGCCCAGATTATCCATGTCCATTTTTATACCGAGGCTGTCACCGACAACAGCTTCTGGATCAACCTTCTTGGCCTTTTCCAGGGTAATTTCAAGATTCTCGTTGGCAACCTTTTCCACAACCTCCTTGAACTCGAATATCTCTATCTCTCCTATTTCATCATTAAAATTTATTTCGAGGTCATAATTCTGCCCCAGCTTTTTCCTTGCGGCGGCACGGACCGCCTCTTCCAGGGTCTTGATCAATGTGTCTCTTTCAACACCCCTCTCCCGGCTCACCTGATCCAATACTTTTGTCAACTCCGAAATCATCTTGTTTTCCCCCTATTCCAAGGTTGTTTGCTCATTTTGGAATTCATATACGAGGTTAGCCTTATCGATCTCCGCCATAGACAAGGTTATAAGGCCTCCTTCCACCTCCATGTATAATTGCTGCTCCCGTATATCCTTAAGATAACCGGAAAAATTTCTTCGACCATTTACAGGTACAGCCATCCTTACCTTTATCTTCTTTCCCATCACACGAAAAAAATCCGCCTCCTTTTTGAGAGGTCTGTCGAGCCCTGGGGAGGAAACCTCCAGGACATATTTATGTTGGATTAAATCCTTTATATCTATTAAGGGCCCGATTTCCCTGCTTACACTTGCGCAATCATCAATGGTAATACCGCCTTCCTTATCGACATAAAGCCTCAGGACCCACTTCCCTCGCTCCGACAGATACTCCACGTCGACAAGTTCATAACCCGACTCGTAAAGCACTGGTTCGACCAGGTCAGCGATCTGTTTTGTGATACCGGATATATCAACCATTATTCTTTGTTTAAATCCCCAATCAGGGCTCTTTTCCTAGTCGGTTTATCCAGGGAAACATTATTGACCGCTTTTAAAGAATATATTCCCGTTGCAAGAATTTCATACAATAAAAAAGCGGGCAATTAGACCCGCTTCACAACTGCAGATAATAATGTTGTCAGTTTTATTGCTTAAAACTCATAATGGCAATATAATAAACCAACACCATCCACAATTTGAAGAAGATCAACCACTTTTAAAATATATGGCCAATAACCTCAAAAAGGGATTCAGGTCCTTTTCAAAAAATCCCTGGAGCGGGCAACGGGGATCGAACCCGCGACGCCAAGCTTGGGAAGCTTGTACTCTACCAACTGAGCTATGCCCGCATTTATGCCCTACCCTTCCCGGAACGGAATGTCCTGCCGGAAGAGCGGACAATGATCTAATCTAAATAAATGCTGATTATGTTCACCCGACACACTAATGTCAAGATAAATTTAACACACATAAACATCCGGCGGGCATCTCTTGAGCCCGTTTTTGCGAGTGCTGCCCATAAACCACGTCAGAATAAAAAAAGGCTTGCTGGACGTACAGGAAATGGAAACCACATATCTTTCAAGGATTATAACATCTTGACATTCATATTAAAAAAGGATATTATTTATTTGATAAATTGTTAACCTGAATTAAAAACACGTATTATTCAGGACAAATCCCTTTTACCCGGACAAATTATAGGGTCAAAAGGGTCAAAAGGAGAATAGAAGAGTATTGGAAGACGACTCAAACCAAGGGCTTATAGATAAGATCCTGTCCAAATTAAAAAAGCCTCACCTTCAAAAAGGTTACAACCTTACTGACGAGATCAACGGCCTCATGGATGAAGGCCAGGCCAAGGGATTAATAACAGACGAGGAATCGGAGATGGTCCACGGCGTCCTTGAACTCAAGGAGACCACGGCCTCTTCAATAATGATACCCCGCACCAACATATTATCAGCCCCCCTCAACGCGACCCTTGGTGAGATCATAAAGCTTGTCACAAGTTGCGGACATACAAGAATCCCTATCTATAAAGATAACATGGATCAGATCGTGGGACTGCTGCACGCCAAGGATCTCCTGAAGCTGATGGGAAAGGATCAGACCTCAGGGATACCCGAAAATATCCTTAGAAAACCATATTTCGTCCCCGGCCACCAGAAGATAAGCAACCTCTTGAAGGACCTCAAGGCCAAAAAGACACATCTTGCCATCGTAACGGATGAATACGGCGGCACGGCGGGAATCATAACTATCGAGGATATCCTGGAGGAGATAGTGGGAGAGATAATGGATGAGCATGATCATGAGGAGCCCCTTCTTTCCATCATCGATGATCGCTCGGTAATGGTGGATGCCCAGCTTGAGGTTGAAAAACTGGAAGATCATTTTAATATCGAGCTTCCCAAAGGCGAATATGAATCCGTGGGCGGTTTCATCATTCACATGCTTGACAGGATACCAAAACCCGCTGAAAAAATAAAATATAAGGAACTGGAAATTACGGTCAAATCCGCTGATGACAGGAGAATCAACAAGGTGCTTATCACCCGGGGCGACCCTTTAGGCCTCCAAGCAAAGGGAACCGGTTAGCACCGTACCCGGCGTTTTATGGGTCCTGACCACATTTGACAGTCTGAGTCCTTTTACCCGGTTTAATATGGCCTTACTCTCCGCAAGAAAAATCCTCCTTGCCGCCATGTCAGGGACTATGCTCACCGCTTCCTTCCCTCCCGGTAAACTGTCCTTTATGGCATGGTTTGCCTTCGTTCCACTGCTGATAGCCCTGGAGAATGAACACCCTTCCACTGCCTTCCGGCTGGGATTCATCACCGGACTGGTGCACTACCTTACGCTCGTCTACTGGATCATCGTTGTGCTCAAGACCTACGGCGGTCTGAACATCATTGTGAGCATAACCATCCTTATCTTGTTATGCCTGTATCTTTCCCTTTATCCCGCCCTGTTTTCGGCGCTGGCAGTCTATCTCAAGGACTCCCGTTTTCAGGCACTCATAACAGCCGGCATCTGGGTGTCCCTTGAATACATGAGAGGCTTGCTGTTAACCGGTTTCCCGTGGTGTCTTCTGGGCTACAGTCAATTCAGTCATCTTTATCTGATTCAGATAGCTGATATAGCGGGAGTATACGGGATATCCTTCCTCATCTTGCTTACCAATGTGCTTATCTATATGGTGTTTTTTAAAGGTGTCCCCGGAGCCGGGAAAAGATACTTGGGACTGGAGACACTCCTTCTGGTTGCTTTCCTGTCTGTCTCCTTGCTTTACGGCCATTATCGACTATCCAAAAAAGATAAGATAACCGAATTCCGGGACTCCATTAGGGTCGCCGTCGTACAGGGCAATATAGACCAGTCCCTCAAATGGGACCACCTGTACCAAAAAGAGACCCTCAACATATACCGAAGGCTGACCGAAACAACCTGCGGGTTTAAACCCCATCTGATTATATGGCCCGAGACCGCGCTGCCTTTCTTCTTCCAGCATGGCGGTGAATTTGCGGAAGAGGTGTACAGTATATCATGTGAATCAGGCGCCCGGATCATCTTCGGCAGCCCCGCATACCAGGCAATAGAGGACTCGGTAATATATTATAACCGCATCTACTGGCTGTCAGGCAAAAACCGGTCAACAGGTTTCTATGATAAGGTCCACCTCGTGCCTTTCGGGGAGTACGTCCCTTTGAAGAGATTGCTTCCTTTTGTTCACCGCCTGGTTCCGGCGGCGGGAGATTTCAGCCCCGGCAGTGAAACGGCCCCCCTGGAGATACCCGGTCTTACTGCGGGCCCGCTGATCTGCTATGAGGCAATATTTCCAGGGCTTTCCCGCGTCCAGGTAAAAAAAGGCTCGGCGCTCTTGGTTAACCTGACCAATGACGCCTGGTTCGGCGTGACCAGCGCGCCCTACCAGCACCTGAGCATGGCACTGTTCAGGGCGGTTGAAAACAGGAGACCCCTTGTCCGTGCCGCTAACACCGGCTTCAGCGCCTTTATCGATGCGAAAGGAAGGATCACGGCCAGGGGCGATCTTTTTGAAGAAGAGGTGCTTATGGGTGAAATCAACGCCGGAAATACCTCCCTTACCTTCTATTGCAAATATGGGGATATCTTTGTGTACGTTATTCTAATATTGTGTTTGATTAAATTTTTCCATGAATTATATTATCATCGCCTAAAAACTTAATAGCAGAAACAAAACCTGCTCCCCCAGCTGGAGATATTAACAAGGAGGATGGAAAATGGACAATCAACTTATGGAAAGAATAAAAAATATTGTGGAAACACTTACCGAGCTTCGAGGGCATCTTTGACCTCAATCAGAAGGAAAACGAGCTGAAAAAACTGGAACACACCATGGCCCGAGCCGACTTCTGGCAAAGGAGTCAGGATGAGATATCCAGAATAACCCAGGAGAGGGCTGCCTATAAAGAGATCATTGATCAATGGCAGAAGCTTTACCGAGGCGCGGAGGATGCCGGGATCCTCGCCAGGATGGCGCTGGAGGAAGATGACGAGACCGCTTATAAGGAGGTGGAAAAAGACGTCCTGGGCCTGGAAAACGAACTCAAGGCACTTGAGTTCCAGTCCCTGCTCGGCCAGCGTGATGACAAAAGAAATGCCATTGTGGCTATTAACGCCGGTGCCGGCGGTACGGAGGCCCAGGATTGGGTCGAGATGCTCTTAAGGATGTACCTCAGGTGGTCCGAATCCAGGCACATGAAAACCCGGATAATTGACTACGTGCCGGGAGACGAAGCAGGGATAAAGAATGTTACCCTTACCGTGTCCGGGCCCTTTGCCTACGGATACCTTAAATCCGAGCACGGCATACACCGTATGGTGAGAATCTCACCCTTTGACGCGACAGGCAGAAGGCACACTTCCTTCGCCTCCGTGTCGGTCCTGCCCGAGGTTGACACCGACATAGACATCAAGATAGATGATAAGGACCTGAGAATAGACGCCTTCAGGGCCAGCGGGCCGGGAGGCCAGCATGTCAATAAGACAAGCTCCGCCATAAGGATTACTCACCTGCCGACCGGCATTGTCGTCCAGTGTCAGGATGAAAAATCCCAGCACCGCAACAAGGAGATGGCCATGAAGGTCTTAAGGTCCAGACTCTACGACCTGGAAAAGCAAAAGCTGGACAAGAAAAAGCAGGAAATGCATGAAAATCAAAAAGAGATCGCATGGGGAAGCCAGATAAGGTCTTACGTATTCAACCCCTACAGGATGGTAAAGGATCACCGCACAAATCAGGAAGTGGGCAACCTGGAAAGCGTGATGGACGGAAATATCGATATGTTCATAGATGCCTATCTGAGGATGAAACATTAACATGATGTTAATGCTTCCCCTTTCTGTTCACCCATCATTCATTTCGCACATATTTCAGTGCACCAGTCACTGAAATATGTGCACATTCCTGAATATCTTCCATCCATATTCTCCAAACATATATCCTGCCAAACAAATGCCAAGAGTTTTTCTTAACTAACTTGCTTGAATTAAAGGGATTATCTCCCTTTTCCTCCTTCTTCTGTTTGTCCATTTTCCCAACATCAAGTCACCATCCCACACTCGGCATGGGAATTGTACGTTGGTACGATGCCATGCCCGCTGCATTCACAGAGCGATACAAAACATGTCCTGAGACACCGCTTCGCTACCCATTTATTGGAAAATGGATATGACATTAGGACAATTCAGGAACTTCTTGGCCACTCTGATCTCAGGACAACGATGTTATACACCCATGTAGCGACCATAAACAGATTAGGAGTCAAGAGCCCATTAGATTAGAAAAATATCTTCAGTTTCGGATTTATTTATCAGAAAACTATCCCGCATAATTGTAACAAAAAAGCGCATTTTAACCTTTGCAAAATCTGATAAAAATGACTTATCATATTGATTTATTTATTGATGTTGACAAATTAAGCATTTTGTAATTAAATTAACACAATTCAAGGATTAATTATAATTCCGTAAAAAAACGCAGCATCATAATATATATGTTGTGATTTATAGATAATTAAATATTTTGGTGAGGCTTTCTTTTACTTGCATTTGGTCGGATTTTGTCAAGTGGCCAATTTTTCTGAGGATGAATCTATTATCGAGTGTAAACAATTTCATTCTTACAACAGAAGGAGCTGTTAACCCAGATTGTTTTGTATTCTTAATTGCAACATCCAATGGCCATGGTTCATTTTTTTCGCTTGTTATCATAGCCAGGACTGAGTGTTCTATTACAGCCCCAAAATCAGTTTTTTGTGACAGCACAAGTGCTGGTCGTCTTTTAGTTCTGGAAGAATCTGTAAATGGAAATGGCACCACAACAACGTCAAATGGTTCATAAGTCATTGTATGCTTCCTCATCATTTTTAGATTCCCACTCACTTAAGGTGGAAACAAGAGCGGAACTAAACTCTATATCAATTGGTCGAGCTTTCCGTATTTTTATAATCTCATTATCTATTTCAAAAGCAATTACATCACCAGCTTTGAGTTCGAGTTTACTTCTTACGACTTCAGGAACAGTAGCCTGATATTTCTTCGTAAGTTTACTAATAGCTGTTTGCATGGTATACTCCTTATTAAAAACTCATGTAATACGGTAATACTATCACGACTTGTAATATAAAGCAATACAAAATCTGTGAAAAATCACAACATGCGCCTGTACAAGGAGCGCTCGTTCCTCGCGCCCTGTGAGGCGTGGCGTTATAAATTATGGAATTTAATCGTTTAGAGAAAGATATCTTAAGTTGGTATATTGCAAACACAGATGATGATTAAATGTGTTTTCAATTATGCAAGGCTATATTAAAGAAAAGAGAATATACCGGAGTCGGTGCTTTTGTGGAAATGACTCATTCAACAGATGTGCCCAAAATACAAGAGCGCTTAAATGAAATTAACCCATATCCTCGCCCATTTATTGAAAGTCCTCATTTAGATCCGGGTGGAGGTACAGTCCTTTATGTAAATGCTGGCATTATTGAAACACTTGAAATTTATGCTTATGGTGAAAAATTCCCAGAAACCTTAGAGCAATACACACTCAAAAAGTCTCAGATTTCATGTGTGATTTGGTGCCAAAACTTAACTAATTACCTAAATCAATATACTTTTCATGTCAAGTAAATTCTAATACTTTTTTACTAAAAAATGACCAATTAGAACTCAGAATCTGTGGAAAAAACATACATCCCCCATGCGGATGTTATCCTCTTCGGCCAGGGGGATACCCGGTCTTTCAGGCTACGGGAAGTTTTTCCTGAACCAGTCATCTATCATCCGTTTTTCATAATCAAAGGGCGGATCGTTGATGTAAAACCTTCCGGAAAACAGGTACCCCATATCCTTGATATTCTCTTCCCCGCTTTTCAGGAGATTTCCATCTGGATCCTCGAGGACGTAATTGAATTCAATACTGGGAAAATAAATATCACGCATCACCCTGACTCCCATGGAAAACCGGAAGAAGAAATACTCCACGTCGCCGGCAAGGTCCACGTCGGTAATCTTCAGATAAAGGGTCTGGTCCGCAGGGAGAGTTGCCGCCGCGGCGTCTTCGAAATAACCGGTCAGTGCCGCGATGACACGGTCCTGGAAACTTTTCCGGCTTTCCACCCCGCTCCGGATATCGCGGTATTTTTCCGGCTCGAACCACTCTATTTCCACATCCGCCGCCCGTGCCGCCATCGTCATGGTTAAACATAACGACACTGCGACAAGGCATATAAGTTTGATTATCAGATCCTTTTGCATGAGTGTGTCCTCCCTTATCCTTCCTGTATTTGATCGTTAATACGCACGACCCCGGCTGTTACCATTCCGCCGGCGGGCGTCTGCCGGCAAGGAATACCGTCGTGGCCTGTGCCTTCTGCCTGTCGGCTGTCTCACTGAAACGTACCCGGTCACCGATACCCAGGCCGGTAAAGTCCACGCCGATAACACTGCGGCGATGGAAATAGACATCACGCCCGTCTTTCGATTCGATCAGACCGTAATCCGCATCCCGCGCGAGAAATCTGATTTGTCCCTGGGGGAATGCCGCTTTTTCAATGGTTGCATCCTGTAAAGAAATATCCATGATATTTTTCCTGTCCACTTGCTGACCCTGGGAAATTGATACTAGCCGTTTACGGCGGATCGATAATGATCTGTATCAAGAAATCAGACCGCATTAACCGCTTCACTCCCGGAACAATGTTTCAGCTTCTGTGATAAGAACTTGCTTTTTCAGGGAAGGAGTATAAGGTGATTTCCCTTGTGTGTCAAAGAAGAAATGACATACGTCATATTGTGGATGGGATTATGCTTTAAAAGAAGATATAAGAAGAAAGGACAATAAATATCAAGTATTGGAACTGATTTTCGACTCTTTTGAATAATATGCTGAAAAATCATGAAATTTGGGTATACCATTCCCTTGGCCACCATTTTTCTTTTCAAAATCAGGCCAATGCGGCTTCCCCGCTAACATCGGAATCTTCGGCAGGATATGCCTCATCGTAATATAGGTAATCATCTGATGGCGGGAGCTGAGATTGCTGATTTAACTAATTACTTTAAATACTTGCTCTGGTCCAACCCCAATACGATTTGACAATTTCTTACAAATCTCCGACCTGTTTTCACTCAGCCCAGCCGGAGGGCATCCCGTAAGGAACTTCAAACAGCACGGCTTCCACCCGTGTAATAAGTTTGTTTTTGATTTTAAACAACTCACCGATCATGAAACAAAAGGGGGCATCGCCGAAACCTTTAATTTCTTTTATCGAACCATCCGGCAACACTACTTCGGGAAGACCTGCATGATCGAAAAAGATAATAGTGTAGACCAGGCCCCGCTCCTCGTCGACAATAGGGAATCGGCGCTCCCGGATTTTAGAGACCACAGCGGCAAATCCATGGATATTGAACTGCTCTCCACAGCTCATTTGGCTGTTCATAAAGTCGGAGTCGGGATTGTTGGCGGTAATCGTACCGTTTTCCATGCGCGTGCATTCGGGGTCGAAGGGTGTGATATCTCCTCTGTTCTGCTCCAGTCCCTCGAAGTAGGAGTTGGCAATAGAGATTAACTCATTCCGGGATGGCCTATCGTCCAGCGCCAGTGCCTCTGTATACAGTGGATGATCGATCAATCCGTCGGGATTGTGAAGGGCTGCACCCGTGCGGCAGACTATGGCTTCAATCTCGCTGATCTTTCGATTCTCGACCTTGATACGGGTCATCACGACCTGCTTGTGCCCGTTTTCTTCCACAATCCCCCGAAAACCGACTTGACCGGACTGGGTATCGGCAAAGTAAAGCTTCTTGTCGCCAATGGCGGTGGCGACCTGCCACATGCCGTCATTCATCTGTAAGGTCTGGCCGTTTTCAGTATACCGTGCATTCTCTGTTAGAGGCAACTTCGAGGAATCGTGAGCCAATAAAGCGTCCAGGTACTGGTCAACAAAGCCTTCCAGGCACGCCCTGTCGCAGGGATATTGTGTGACGGCTTCGGTTACGATACCGCTCTTCGGTGCACAGGCCGTACTCACCAGCAAGGCTGCAAGCAGACCTATTGCAACATATCTCTTTTTCATGATCATTTCTCCTTTTAACTTTATATACATTTACCTGGTTGGCCCAGCTTTGGGAAACGAAATACCCGAGCTTTAATCAACAATTATATCGTTCGAATCAGTAGTAAAACGAAAAAAATGCCCCCGCATTTTAAGGTCGGTCCCTGAGTAAAGCCCCTGAACCATGATTAAACTATTGGTTTCAACAGTTGCCAGGGCCTGTCCCCGGAATGGGGACAGGCGCCATTTCGATTGTCTCACGCCTTTCTGTGCCTGTTTTTCTATTCGAATATGGAAGGGGACCATCCATCCCCGATGCCGTAGGGCAGCATGACTCCATACGCAAAAATACCCCGAATCTTCCCGTTCTTCGTTTTGAACATATCTGCAAAGGGCATGGAATTCGGTGTTTTAGAGAAGCTGGGGTGCTTTGTCCCATCCGGCATCTCAATAACGGTTAGTCCGCGATGATTAAAGCAGTACAGGCCCCAGGTAATGCCCTTTTCCACATCCACTAACGGAGTTCGGCGCGGAAGAACGTTATGGATTGTCTTAAGCGCGGGAGGAATTTTGCCATCGGGGGATGTACAGGAGCCACCTGAAGGCAATCCGGGCGGAGGCGGTCCCATGTCGGGAATCTTGCCGCATGTCACCATCCCGTTTTCGATCCGATAGGCGTCATCGTCCCAGGGAATCGAACTGGCGTCGAGTGTGTCGAGCGCCTTGAAATAGATGTCGGGCATGCGCAGCATCTCCTCACGCATCATGCGTTCGGAAGGCTCCAGGATTTCATCAAATCCGGGGGGAACGCTTTTCAGATTGCCGAGGTTGTTTTCGCTCACATCGCGGACTACGATCGACTCAGCTTCGGTGATCAGGCGGTCAACGACCTTTAGCCTCACGGACAGCAATACCGGCTTATCGTGCTCTTTGGCAATGCCGGTCCAGGCCACCTGACCCTCCTGCAGATCACAGGCATAAAATTTAAAATCGCCCAGGACGGAAGCCGTAAACCAGAGTCCTTCGGCAGGAGGAAGCTTAATAGTATTCTCGGTAAAAATAAAATCCTCGGCCAACGGTGCTTGCGAAGCATCATGTGCCACCATGGCTGCGAGATATTGATCCGCGATACCTTCCAGGCACGCTCGGTCACACGGCTGCGTTGTTTTAGTTTCAACCGTACCAGATTCAGTATCTGCGGATTGACATGCAAAAATAGCAAACGTGCATATAGCCATCAACAAAATCGCCGACAATTTTCTCATAATATCCTCCATAATTTTATTTATTTTCTTATGGACGTCCCCCTTTAGTGATCAAAAAACAGTGAACAGTGATCAGTTAACAGTGAACAGTTAGCAATGAAAAGGAGATCAAAATGCAGTAATTCATTATGCCGGAATGGATATGATTATTTATCCTTAAGGCTATTTACTATAAAAATCAAGGAGAAAAGCAGTCGGAATTTTTGTCAAATTCCTTGACTCACAAGGGGAATTTTTCTATAGTCCTATCCTACTAAAAGAGTTCCTATCAACAGATCAAAGTCACTGAATCTCGAGTGTTAAAATTATTATCAATAGACCGGCATATCCAACTGCCAGGGAATTGATAATGCTGGTGTATCGCTGGAAAGCAGATTGACACACAACGCTTGAGAGTATCCAGCTATACCCGGTTAATGTTCCAGTAGTATGGTGGTTTTTTTAGTTACGCTTGCGGCTTCTTATGGGAGTTAGACTATGAAAACAAAACAAACCGGGCTTATGATTATGATTGCTATTCTGATTTTAGGTTTATCAGCCTGCAGCACCGAACAACCCACCGTTACCGAAGAAGAACCCTTGCAAACCGCTGGTGAATGCGATCAGGCCTGTCTGGAAAGTTTTGCTGATCGCTATATCGACGCGATGGTCAGTCACGACCCATCGAGTATCCCCCTGGCTGAGGGCGTCAAATTCACCGAGAACGGAGTCCAACTTGCCGTGGGGGATGCTTTGTGGGCAACCGCCAGCGCAAACACTGACTACCGTATCTATGTGACCGATCCGGAAACCGGTCAGATCGGTTATTCCGGCATTGTCGAAGAAAACGGGACACCGGTGCTGATTTCGTTCCGCCTAAAAATAATCAATGGAAAGATCAGCGAAATAGAACAGATTGTGGGAAGAGACCGGAGTTTTTCCGGCATAGACAATTTAAAGGAGCCCGATCCTATCTACGCCCGGGTTCTCGAACCTTCCGAAAGAATTGACCGCGATAAAATGATTTCTATCGCCGACAGCTATTTCGCGGCTTTGGAGCGGGCTGACGGCACCAGGCCGGTACCGTTCGCCGATACCTGCAACCGGATGGAAAACGGCATACAGACCACCAACAATCCCGAGTTCGGCGCCGGAATGGGCGGAGGATTCAACATCATCGCGATGAGCTGTACCGAGCAGTTCAAAACCGGCTATTTCCGGTTTGTAACCGAGATACGCCGGCGACATGTATTAGTCGATGAAGAGCGCGGGATGATGTTTTCTTTCGCCGCACTGGATCACGCCGGCAATATAAAGCAGGTTACCACCACCGATGGGCAGACCCATGATATCGGCCAGTTGAGCCCTAATACGCTTTACGGGGGCGGGCTCTTCAAGATCATTAACGGCCAGATCCACCGGATTTACACCGTCTTTTTCTCGGCGCCTTACGGCATGAAACACGGCTGGTAGGATCAGCCAGTATTGACTGATTCCATTCGATAACACTCACTACAGGGAGTATAAAATGAATGCAATAAAATCAGTGTCAGCATTTTGTCACAGTCTCAGGAAGCCGAAATCTGAATGCCGGTTTTTCCTCTGGAGTGTAATGATCGCTCTTTCATTAATGTTTATCGTTACAACTTCCTGCTCTAACGCTGAGCTTGAGGAGAAGTTGGAACAGGTGACCAATCGACTGGGAATTCTCGAAGACACCCAAGACATCCGCAACCTACACCATGCATACGGGTACTACATCGACAAGTGTCTCTATGAAGATGTCGTTGATTTGTTTGCCGACGATGGAGAGGTTCATTTTGCCGGAGGCATTTATCGAGGCAAGGAAGAGGGTGTCCGCCGCCTGTATGTCGGGGGATTTCTCCAGGATTTCACGGGAGGCAAGCCCGGACCTGTTTATGGTTTCCTGCTCGATCATCTCCAGATGCAGGACGTTATCCATGTGGCGCCGGATCGCCGGACCGCCAAAGCGCGATTCCGTTGTTTCATGCAGGCAGGGGCCCATGAAACCTCACCCTCGGCTAAAGCTGCCCGTGAGCAAGGACAGTCTCCTATGCGATGGTGGGAAGGGGGCATTTACGAGAATACCTATGTAAAAGAAGACGGTGTCTGGAAGATCCAGGTGCTTAACTATAATCCGTTGTGGTACGCCGATTATGAAACCGGTTGGGGGAATACCAGACCGTTTTTTGACCAGACCGAGGCCCCAAAACTCTATCCTGATAATCCAAGGGGACCCGATGCACCCATGGATTCCCCGCCGGCTATCTGGCCCAATACGTCCATCGTACCCTTCCATTACATGAATCCGGTGACGGGTAAACCGCTGACGATGGAATCCGACTGGAACAGCGAGTCAAATGACGAATGATGAGTGACGAAGTATGAGTGGCGTCATTCGTCACTCGTACTTCGTAATTCCAAATGAACTCGAACAAACATCCGGACAGAAATACCGGATTTTTCCTTAACTCACAAGGGGAATTTCTATATCGTCCTATCCTGGAAAAGCGAGTTCTTATCAACTTATAAGAAATGCTGGCTGTGATGAGGGACATCCTATAATGCTCCTGTCAAGGGAAAAATTAATTATTGTAAATTCAGTCAGTTATCAATGAAGGTCTTATTTTGACAAACCTATCCATTAAGTTTTTGAAAAACTTTAAATATATTGTTC